>Ga0256406_1000535_pt1 | contig 68561 bp, 59 predicted proteins | sample RumenRJG_03DNA_FD_185986 | JGI IMG/M metagenome (GOLD analysis project Ga0256406, IMG submission 185986) | Bovine rumen microbial communities from Lethbridge, Alberta, Canada - RJG_03 | ecosystem: Host-associated > Mammals > Digestive system > Stomach > Rumen | place: Canada: Alberta | collected... | reverse complement strand
CGAATGTCGATAGTTTCTTTGCCATGCTGCAAAGGTAACATAGTTTCCCGACATCAGCAACGCTGTTTCACTATATTTTAGTTAGGCGAGTGCAGGGACATCCACGGAAAAATCCCCCTGCGCCCATTTCCGACCGCGAAGGCACCAAGCGGCTCACCGATTTCGGAGAGTATATAGGGTTGGAGAGAGGTGTTTTAAATGTAATAATATTTCATACAGTTGCGTCGTTTGGTTCACTCTTGCAACTGATTGATAATCAGACGTGTAGAGAAACATGCCTTTTCGCGTTCTAAAACGGGCCGTTTTGCAAGCCAAAACGGACCGTTTCGCGTCCTGAAACGGGCCGTTTTAGAACGCAAAACGGTATGTATTGTAATGGTGTAAATATATTTCAACAACACGAAACGGTTTCCAAGGGTCTCGCAGTCGGTTTCGTGAGTGATTTATTTCCTTTCCTTTTCGCCGTCGGGAAAGAACCGGAATGATTGCTCTGAGGGCGGTTGTGCTTTCAGTGTAAGCTTATATAATATATGTGTAGCGGCCGTTCATCTCTTTCCTAACTTCTCCTCAATGCCGTCGCGGTAGGCTCTCCACAGCACGGGCAGGTCGCTCATCGTCCACGCGTTGGTGAACGGCATGGAGAGAAGGGCCGGAATCCAGTAGCCAAGAAGCATGACGAAACCGCGCAGGTGGCGTACGCCCCAGTTCTGTCCGTAGTGGTGACTCATGTAGGTTTCGTTGCGCAGCTGATAGTAGCGCTTCCATTTCTTCTTCTGGTTGCGCGTCGTCCACGTGTCGGAAGAGAAGAACTTATGCTTGTCCATGAGTGCCGCGGGAATATAATAAAGGCTGAAACCTGCAAGGTGAGCCCTCAGACAGTAGTCGGTATCGTCGCAGAAGATGAACAGGTCGCGGTTGGGCAGTCCGATAGTCTCGACCACCCGCCGGCTGATGAGCGGTCCCTCGAAGTCGCAGCCCACAATGGCTATGGCCGTCGCGGGGTCCTGGGCCCTGTCGGCGAAGGTCTTCTGGCGCAGCTTCTTTCCATGCATCGATGCCAAGGGATTGGCGAAGTTGAAGTGGCAGAACTCATGCGAGAACACCTCGCCGTCGAGCAGTCGGCGTGGCGCGAGGATGCCTGTGCGCTCATCGGTGGTGTGGAGGAGCAGCCGGCTGAGACAGTCGGGACGCGGGAATACGTCGTCGTCCATGCACCATATCCAGTCGGCGCCACCGTTGTAGGCCTCCTTGATGCCGGTGTGGAAACCACCTGAGCCTCCCACGTTCTCCTGGTGGATGACCCGTAGGTCGGGACCCGCGGCCTCGGTGTCGAGCCACTGGCGGGTGCCGTCGGTGGCTCCGTTGTCGACAACGATGATGTCGGTGAGGCTCTTCTGTGACCGCAGGGCGGCTATACTCTTCTTGAGCAGTTCAAGACGGTTGTAAGTGACGACGACAGCTGTAACTTTCATTTTCGTTGATGAATTATAGGGGTTGGTTGATTGTAGAATACAAAATTACGAATTTTCTTGTATTTATATGATAAAAAAGCTGATTTTGTCGACAAAAAGAATATATGACCCCAAAGATAATCCATTTATGCTGGTTCAGCGACGACCCTTATCCTGTGGAAATCCAGGCCTGTCTGAACACGTGGCGGCACCTTCTGCCCGACTATAAGATTCGCTTGTGGGACGCCGATGCTGCCCGCTCCATCGGCTGTCCGTTCATCGATGAGGCTCTGCGGTGCCACCGGTGGGCTTATGCCGCCGATGCTGTCCGCTTCTATGCCGTGTGGAAGGAGGGTGGTGTGTACATGGACAGCGACATCTTCCTCCGCCGGAGGTTCGACGATATCATTGTCGACGAGGGCTGCGTGACGTTCAATGAGTTCTTCCCCGACCATGATGGCCATAGTGCGCTCCAGGCAGCGTTCTTCATCGGCAGCAAGGGCAACGAGTTCTGCAAGCGGGTGTTCGACCATTACAATACCTCTGACTATGAGGAGGTTATCTCGCCTTACATCATGGCCGATGTCGCGGAGAAGTATTTCGGCTACCGCAACGAGGATACCGAGCAGCACCTCGATGGTCTGACGGTCTATCCCTCGCGACTTCTCACCCCGAGCAAGCGTTTCAAGGTTGCCGCCGACGCCTACGGTGTGCACTGTATCTACGGCAGCTGGCGCAAGCGGCGGTTCGGCCGGCGCATCGAACTGGCTTTGAAGCACGCCCTCTTCTGGGTGAAATTCAGAATTCTTGGCATGTACCGCTGACGGTTTTGTGGGGCTGAAGAGGCCGTATTGTCCGTCAGAAGGGATATTTCCGACGGATGAAAACAAAAAAAAGAGACCCACGTCAGTCACAAATTGTGGTTGGCGTGGGTCTCTTTCTCTTATTATAAGGGACGGAACAATGATTTCTGACAGATGGGATGGGCTGTTTTTCCGCGACTCTTTCTATTACAGTTCGAGACGGAACGGCACCTCGTGACGCTTTCGGTAGCTCGTCCAGAACTTCGCTCTTGCCGGCATGACAATGGCTAAGGCCTTTGCGGCATCATAGTGGCGGCAGTCGGCATAGGTGCGGACGACAATCTCGGTGAAGGCTTTCGGCCCCCAGAACTTACGCAGATTGAGCAGTCCCTCCTTCATTGCCACCGGTCCGAAGTGCATCCTGTTGATGTCGACGATGGCGAGATGATAGCCGTCGGCGTCCTCCTTCCACAGCACGTTGCCCGGTGTGAAGTCCTTGTGGAGCACATCCTTCGAGTGCATGTCGGCGGCATAACGACCTAAGGCTGCTGCGGCCTCCTCGTATTCGCCCTCCTTTGCGTTGCCGAAGTCGTAGTAGGTGTGGCCCCAGTCCATCTGCTGGCTGACGAAATAGCTGTAGCCGAGGAGTCCAAGGGCGTTGCGTTCCTCGATGAGGGCGATGGGTTCCGGGGTGACGATGCCCTTGGCTAAGAGCAGCGGAGCATAGCTGAAGGCGCGCTGTCCCTTCGGTTTGCGCAGTCCGGAGGAGTACACTATGCGGTTGATGCCGTGGGGAACGTGGTAGCGCTTGACGTTGATGAGTGTGCCGTCGGGGGCTTTTATCACCTTGATAACGTTCCGCAGATGGTAAATCTCGGAGCCTTCGTGGTCGAAGACAGTGGGAATGGCGGTGAGAAAGTCGCGCAGCGGCTCGTATTTCGGGTTTATCGTTATTGTCTGTGGCATGGTGTCGTGGTGTGGGTTATTGCTTTTCGGCGGTTTCTTTCCTCGGTATCACCTTCCCGTTGACAACCTCAAAGCGGCGGTTGAACTCCTCGTGGGTGCGCTTCCAGCGGTTGTGCGACCACAGATAGTATGCCGGTTCTCGGCGGATAGTGGCCTCGAGCATTTTGAAGAAGCGGCGCGTAATCTCATATTCGGGCAGTGATGCCGGATTCTTGGTGATGAGACGGTAGGTCAGCGAGTAGTAGCCGCGGCGCTGACGGGTTAGCTCGGCGTAGTAGACGGCATTGTTCATCTTGCGCATGATGAGCTCTCCGCCGGTGAAAACTGGGGTGTCGTGATTGAGGAAGGGCAGCCACAGATGGATGTTCTCCCACTTCGGGAGCTGGTCGCTGATATATCCGAAGATGTTCATTCGTCCCTCCCTTCGGCAGGTGATGAGCTGTCGGAGGATGTCTTTCTTCGGTACCGGCACGGCGTTGGCCTCATGTGATCGGATGCGACGGAAGAGATCGTCGAAGGCTTTGTTGTAGAGCGGGTGGTAGATGAGGCCCACCATCGAGTCGCTGGGCAGGTCCTTGCCCACGCATGAGAGCCACTCCCAGTTGCAGTAGTGGCCGAGGATGGCCGCAACGTTCTGCCCCTGACTGAAGCATTCCCTTATCTCGTCGCTGTTGGTGATGGTGAAACGGCGGTTGAGCTCGTCCTCGCTGATACTCAGGAGCTTGACGGCTTCGACGAAGTAGTCGCAGAACCAGCGGTAGAAACGCCGCTCTATGTCCTTAATCTCTTTCTCGCTCTTCTCCGGAAACGATGTCACAAGGTTGCCGCGGACTATCTTCCGCCGGTATCTGACGATGTAGTAAGCGATGAAAGCTACCACATCCGACAGACAATACAGCAGCCTGAAAGGCAGCAGACTTATGACATAAAATATCCTGTACACCATTTTCCTTCTCTTCTTTAGTCCTTATTCTTGCATGTTGTGGAGTTTTCCATTCTCTTTTTTTAACCCTTACCTTGCATGTTGTGGAGTTTCTCCTTCTTCTCTTTAGTCCTTATTCTTGCATGTCGTGGAGTTTTTTGTAGTATCCTCCGAGTGCCATGAGCTCGTCGTGGGTACCGCGCTCCACTATTCTTCCCTCGTGCAGGACACATATCTCGTCGCTGTTCTTGATTGTCGAGAGCCTGTGGGCAATGGCAACGGTGGTGCGTGTCTTCATGAGTTTGTAGAGAGCGTCCTGCACGAGGCGCTCGCTCTCGGTGTCGAGGGCCGATGTGGCCTCGTCGAGGATGAGGATTGGCGGGTTTTTGAGTATGGCCCGGGCTATCGATATGCGCTGGCGCTGACCGCCGGAGAGTCGTCCGCCACGGTCACCGATGTTCGTGTCGAATCCTTTCTCCGACTCCATGATGAAGTCGTAGGCATTGGCTATCTTCGCCGCTCTGACGACTTCCTCCTTCGTTGCGTTCTCCACGCCGAAGGTAATGTTATTGTAGAAGGTGTCGTTGAAGAGGATTGCTTCCTGGTTGACGTTGCCGATGAGACTGCGAAGGTCATGGATTCGCAGGTCGCGGATGTTTATTCCGTCTATCAGAATCTCACCTTTCTGTATGTCGTAGTATCGGGGAATGAGGTCGACGAGTGTCGACTTGCCGCCTCCGCTCTGTCCTACGAGGGCCACGGTCTTTCCCTTAGGTATCCGCAGATTGATGTCGCGTAGCACCCAGTGAGGCTCACCGTTGTCGGTTTTGCTGTCGTTGTAGGCGAAGGAAACGTTGCGGAACTCTATCTCATGCTCAAAACTGTCGATGCTGACAGGGTCGGGGCGCTCGGTGATCTCGGTCTCGGCCTTGAGAATTTTGTCCACGCGCTCCATAGAGGCAAGCCCCTTCGGGATGTTGTAGCTGGCCTTGGAGAAGTCCTTCAGCGGGTTGATGATGCTGTATAGGATAACGAGATAATAGATGAACGTGGGGCCGGTGATGACCGGATTGGACCTGAGGACGAGCGTACCGCCAAACCACAGGACCACGATAATCATCACTGTACCAAGGAATTCGCTCATAGGGTGGGCCAAGGCCTGCCTTGTGTTGACACGAGTGAGGTCGTCGCGGTATTCGGTGTTGATTTTATTGAAGCGTTCGTTCATCTTTTTCTCGGCGGTGAAAGCCTTGATGACACGCAGACCGCCAAGCGTTTCCTCCACCTGACTCATCGTATCGCTCCACAGCGACTGCGCTTTTATCGACTGAGCCTTTAGCTTTCGGCCAACGAAACCCATGAACCACCCGAATATTGGGACAAAGATAAGGGTGAAAAGTGTCAGCTGCCACGATACGAAGATGAGCGTTCCGAAGTATATAATGATAAGTATCGGGTTCTTGAAGAGCATCTCCAACGATGCCATTATGGAACTGTCGATTTCCTGAACGTCACCAGTCATGCGCGCAATGATGTCGCCCTTGCGCTCCTCTGAGAAGAATCCGAGGTGCAGGGATGTTATCTTCCGGTACAGCTGATCGCGTATATCGCGCACCACCCCCGTCCTTACCGGAATGAGGGCGGCGGCACTCAGGAAGTAGGCCCCGGTCTTGAGGAATGTAGCGAAGGCCAACAGCGCACCGATGATGAGCAGTGTGTTGCTGGCGCCGACGGCATCGATAACCTGCTGGACGTAGTAGTTGGCGTTGTTGGAGATAACATCCTTGATGTCGGCCGAGCCCAATGCCATGAGGTGTGTGACCCTTGCCCCACCGTCAGTCTTGAAGAGAATCTTCAGGATTGGGATGAGAGTGGCGAACGAGAAGATGTTCAGCAGTGCCGACAACAGGTTGAACACTATTGTCAGAACGATATACTTCTTGTATGGCGGTACAAATCTGCGTAGAACTTGAAGGAATTCTTTCATCGTTGTTCTTTTCTCGTTATTATTTTTCGTCTACTACCTCGCCGAAGAGCGTGGCACTCGTCGAGCCGGTGATGCGCACCCTTACGGTCTCGCCGATGTGGTGACAGCCCTTGTCAATGATTACGGCCTTGTTCTGCTGGGTGCGTCCCATGAGCTGGTTGCGGTCGCGCTTGCTGAACCGTTCGATGAGAACGTCGAACTCCTTGCCCTCGTCCTGCTTGTTGCGTTCGGCCGAAATGGCTGTCTGAATGTGTATTAGCTTGTTCAGACGGCATATCTTCTCCTCCTCGCTGACATTGTCGGGGAGGTGCTTGGCGGCGTAGGTGCCGGGGCGCTCGGAGTATTTGAACATGAAAGCCGAGTCGAAACCTACCTCCCTGACGAGCGATATCGTCTGCTCAAAGTCCTCCTCCGTCTCGTCATGATAGCCGACGAAGATATCAGTAGTGAGCCCGCAGTCGGGTATTATGCGGCGAATGGCATCGACTTTCCGCAGATAATCCTCGCGGGTATACTTCCGGTTCATGTCGTGCAGCACCTTATTCGAGCCGCTCTGTGCCGGGAAGTGGATGTGATGGCAAAGGTTCGGCTCGTCGGCAATGGCGTGGAGAATATCCTCCGACATGTCCTCAGGGTTCGAAGTGGTGAACCTCACCCTCATATCGGGAACTGCCTCGGCCACGGTGCGGAGCAGATTGGCGAACGAGCAGACGTGTACCTCTGTGCCGTTTTCCTCTTCGACGATGACACCATTGTCCGGCCGCTTGCCGTTGGGGAGCAGACCGTAGGAGTTGACGTTCTGTCCGAGGAGCGTCACCTCCTTAAATCCGCGGTCGTGGAGGTCGCGCACCTCAGCGAGAATGCTCTCGACGTCGCGCGACCGCTCCCTGCCCCTTGTGTAAGGCACTATGCAGTAGTGGCAGAAATTGTTGCATCCGCGCATTATACTCACGAATCCGCTGACCCGGTTTCCGCCTATCCGCGTCGGGATGATGTTGCGGTAGGTCTCCGTTGTCGACAGGACGACGTCTACTGCCGGTGTTCCGTTCTCCACCTGGGCAATCATTTCCGGCAGGTTGAGGTAGGCGTCGGGACCACAAACGAGGTTGGCATGATGGTTCTTTATGAGGTCGTCCTTGACCCTTTCGGCCATACAGCCGAGGACGCCGAGGATGGGCCGCGGCGCACTGCCGCCTTTCTTCTCGTCGTCGCCCTTCGTCCTCATGGCGTTGAGCTGGTCGAGGCGATGATAAATCTTGTTTTCTGCGTTGTCCCTGACGGAGCAGGTATTAAGGAAAATGGCGTCAGCGTCGGTCTCGTTGTCGGTGGGTTCGTATCCTGCCATCTGCATAATGCTGGCTACAACCTCCGAGTCGGCAACGTTCATCTGACACCCGTAAGTCTCAATAAATAACTTCTTCATTACAATAAATGTGGGTATAAGCATACAAAGATACACAATTTTGAAGGCGATTGCAAGAAAATGCCAATATTTAACATATCGAAAATGATTTCGACCAGTACAATTTAATAATTTTTTAATGTGTCTGTAGACTTTTATGTAGGGGGATAATATTATCTTTGTCGGACAAAACGGAACCATTATTAAATACTGACGACGGTGCATTACACGATAAGTCCGGTGGCTGGGAGATTCGTCCCAAGTGGCTGACTCTCATCCCTCAGCAGTTATTTTACCCCTGATGAGTTCAATACATCCCATTTATTTGCATGGGTTTTGTTTATTTTCTACCTTTGCATCCGAAGAAAACATTATTCACGAACAGACAAAACGAACGACAAAAATATGAAACACTTATTTCTTCTCCTGTCCCTCGCGCTGACGGTTATGACCGCCAATGGTCAATCGTACCGCAGCGTGATAGCCCAGAACCCCCGTAAGTCGGCCAGCAACTACTCCGTCTATCCGTCTCCTAAAGGCCCGTTGGCACCGTCGCCGGCCGGCTACCGCCCCTTCTACATGTCGCACTACGGCCGTCACGGTTCCCGTTTCCTCATCGATCCCCGTCAGTACAGCCGTCCGGTGGCCATCCTTGCTCATGCCGACTCGCTCGGTATGCTCACCGCCGAAGGCCGTTCGGCACTGGCCTCCGCACGTGCCATGGCTGCCGAAGCCCTCAACCGCTATGGTGAGCTGACCCATCTCGGAGCCTTGCAGCACCGTCAGATAGCCTACAGAATGGAGCACCGGTTCCCCGAAATCTTTGCCGACACCACCGCAACGATACAGGCCCGATCGACGGTAGTGATCCGTTGTATCCTCTCGATGGAGAATGAGCTCCAGGAGTTGCTGCGCAACAACAGCAGGCTGAAGATAGACTGCGATGCCTCGGAGCACGACATGTACTACATGAACAACTATAAAGACACTATGGTTCAGCGCCTTCGCAAGTCGCCGGAGGTTCGCAAGGCCTATTCCGACTGGGTTTCGGCCCATGTCGACAACCGTCCCCTCATGCACCGGCTGTTCAATAATGCCACTTATGCCGACACGATAAGCTTGGCTGACGTCCTTGCCGCCGACCTCTTCCATCTCGCCACGATAGCCCAAAACTCCGAGATTGGCGATAAAATCGACCTCTACAACCTCTTCACCACCGACGAACTGTACCATCTGTGGCAGCAGACGAATGTGTGGTGGTACCTCAACTATGGTGCGTCGGCTGTCAGCGAAGGCCGCATGCCGTGGGCCCAGCGGCTCCTCGTCCGCAATATTGTCGATGAGGCCGACTCCTGCCTGCGTCTCTGCCACCCTAATGCCACAATGCGCTTCGGCCACGAGTCGGTGGTGCTGCCGTTGGTATGCTTGCTCGACATCGACGGCTATGGAGTCCAGACTGCCGACCTCGACAGCCTCGAGGCCCTGAAATGGATAAACACCAACATCTATCCCATGGGCTGCAACGTGCAGTTCGTGTTCTATAAACCCACCGATGGAAAATCGGATAAGCCCGTCCTCGTGAAAGTTCTGCTCAACGAGGAGGAGGCCACCCTGCCCATCCGTCCCTACGCCCTGCCCCGGAAACCGCGCTCCCGTGCAGCTGCCGACAACGGTAGAACGGCCGCAGGAGTATATTATTCGTGGCCCGATGTCAGACAATACCTCCTGTCGAGGGCAATGCAGGGGTGTTCCGAAGAATGCTGCCGTGGCTCCAAAAACGGTTGAAAAGCTTACGTGAGGCACCTCTCCGTGACTCTAAAAATAAGTGAAATGCTTGCGGGAATTGATTTATAGTTATACCTTTGTGGTCGAAACGGCCTGAGCTAATGATTTGAGAGCTACGTTGTTGCAACTGTAGAAAGCTGATTGGCGGCCCTCTGTTCCGTCGGATGCCAAGCTGTTTGGCTTCAAAGGATAACGGCATCGTGGTCTGCCGGGAGGTAGAAAATTGCCATCCGGCGCGTCATTTCCATACGATGAGACCCGCCGCGCCCCCTACACATTAAAGAATAAAACATAAATACTATCATTAAGATGAGGCTTATAACCAGAATTATGACCGTGCTGCTGATGTTCGTTTGCACCGCAGCGACGGCCCAGACCACCATTGTCAAAGGAGTGCTCCAGGACTCCGTCACTCACGAGGGCGAGCCCTACGCCACTGTCAGGGTGTATAAAGGCACGAGCACCAAAGGCTCTGCCGATGCCATGTCGGTGACCGATGCCGACGGCAATATCCTCCAGAAGGTCACGGGCCGCGGTCGCTATACCATCGTCATCAGCAGTGTGGGCCGCAAGACCATCGTCCGACAGCTGATGCTTGAGGGTCAGAAGACCATCAACCTCGGCACATTATACGTCGAGGACGACACCCGCCAGCTCCAGGGTGTCGAGGTGGTGGCCCAGAAACCCCTTGTGAAGATGACCACCGACAAGACAACATACGACGTCCAGAGCGATGTCGACTCGAAGTCGCAGACCGTTCTCGACATGCTCCGCAAGGTTCCGATGGTCACCGTCGACGGTCAGGACAACATTTCAGTAATGGGTTCGAGCTCGTTCAAGGTGTACGTCAACGGCAAGCCGAGCATAATGTTCTCGTCGAACCCGTCGCAGATTTTCAAGTCGATGCCCGCCTCGTCGGTGAAGTCGATAGAGGTGGAGACCAACCCCGGAGCGAAATACGATGCCGAGGGCACTGGCGGCATACTCAATATCATCATGGCCGACGGCGGCGGCAAGGGCGGCGGCGCGTCGAGTCTTAACGGCTACAACGGCTCAGTGCGCGTCAGTGCCACCAACAACAACTGGAACGCCAGCACGTTTGTCAGCGGACAGCAGGGCAAGCTAACCTACAGTGCCAATGTTTTCCACAACAATCCGTTCCCGATGAAGACCTCCGTCGACTTCCTCCGCACCACCTACGGCTCGGCTGGGGCCTCGGGCAGCAACGGCAGCGCCTACAACATGCACTACTATCAGGACAGCAAGTCGCGCGTGCCGTTCTCGATGATGAATGTCAGCCTCGGTTATGAGATCGACTCTGCCAACCAAGTCGACGTCACCGTCGGCGGCAACCACTTCGAGCTGAAGAATACCGGCCACCCGCTGACCACCCTCAGCGGCGGCGTCTTCGGCAACGGATTCTCCTATACCAACCAGTTCGATATGAAGCAGCGCAACTCCTCAATCGACGTCAGCGCCGACTACCAGCGCTTCCTCAACGCCAAGCGGACGAGCAATATAGTCTTTACCTATATGTTCAACAATGCGCCGTCGCACAATTCCACCCGCACCGTCTACGACTGGTTCAGCACCGGCACCACCGTATCGCCTACGGCCACTGCCGACGCGCAGGCCGCAGGCTACGGCCAGATGCCGATGTCGTTCAACGACCTCTACTCCGACGTCCACAGCCGCGGTACTGAGCATATCGGCCAGATCGACTACGTGACACCCCTCGGCAACGACAACCACAAGCTCAGTGCCGGAACAAAATTCACGTCGCGCGCCAACCACAGCGACTCGCGCTACTTCAACGTCGTCAACGGGGAGGATGTCTACAACGCCGACAACAGTTCGGAATATAAGAACGACGTGAACATCCTCGCGGGCTACGCCGAATATACCGGCACCATCGGCAAATTCTCCACACGCCTCGGCGCACGCTACGAGCAGTCGTGGGAGAAAGTGAAGTTCGTCCATGGCGCCGGCGACGACTTCAGCCGCCACTACGGCAACTTCGTTCCCACCGGCAGCCTCACGTGGAGTATCGCCCCGACGACAAATCTCGGAGCTTCGTATGCCATGCGCATATCGCGTCCGGGCATCAGCTACCTCAATCCGTACCGCGACCGGTCCAATCCCACATCGCTTACCTATGGTAATCCCGAACTCGACGTGGAGAAAACCCATAACATCAATGTCGTATTCAACTACTTCACACCGAAGTTTGTCATCAACGCCACGGTCAACCAGAGCTTCTGCGACAACCAGATTTACCAGTACAGCTTCATGGACGGCGACATCCTCAATACCACTTACGGCAACATTGTAAGGACGCGCCGCACCAATCTCAGCATCTTCGCCAACTGGTCGCCGACGCTCAAGACCCGTCTCATGGGTAATGTGCAGGTGGGCTACGGCGACATGCGCTCGCGCCAATTGGCCTATCACAACAGCGGATGGAACACCAGTGCCTTCGTCAACCTCCAGCAGACGCTGTGGTGGGACGTGAAGTGGAGCCTCGGCATGTTCGCCCGCACCAAGGAGATTAACCTCCAGAGTCTGTCGGGCGATATGAGCATGCTCTTCACCACGCTCTCGAAGGATGTCATCAAGGACAAACTCAACATCTCGGTGATGTTCGTCTCGCCGCTGAGCAGCCGTCTGAAGATGAACAGCGAGAGCTTCAACAACGACTACTACCAGCGTCAGAACATCGGTGTCGACATGCGCAGCGTCGGTCTGACGGTCACGTGGAACTTCGGAAACACCAAGCGCCAGTTCCAGAAAGCGGGTGCAAACAAGTCGAGCGAGTTCAATGAGCGCCAGCAACCCGGCCAGCAGCTCGGAACGCTGGGCGGCGGCAGTGGCTCGAATGAGGGGATAGGATTCTGATGCCGCCCCCTCCGAGCCCCACGCCCTTGTGGTGTGGGGCCGTCGTCCGGCCCACTGTAGTGTGTGGGCGAGCCCTGTCCGCAATGATGACAGCGATGCTCTCCCGTAATCGGAAGGAACCGGTTATTAATACGAAAAATCCTTACACGATTCCAATACATATCATTTTGGCTTGCAAAACGGCCCGTTTCATCTTGCGAAATGGGCCGTTTTGCGTCCTGAAATGGGCCGTTTCGCAACGCAAAATGACCCACTTTGTAAGTCGTTGATAATCAAAGGGTAACAGAGGTGGGCCGAAAGCACGTTGGGTTTGAATTATCTTTACATCATCAAACCGGTTCCTGCCGATTGTTTCCGCTCCATTCCGGCTCTCTCGTCCGGTATCTGAAATGTTATTGGGCGGTTACGACGAAAATGTTGTTTAGGCGGGTTGAGAATCTGATTCCGACGTGGCGACTACAGTCCCGTGGGTGCCACGATGCATATTGTCTTCATCTTGACGTAGTCGACGCTTACATACATGAATCCATGATAGGGGTTGTCGGTGCCCCAGCTGTTCTTCATGATGAAGAAAGGCTGGCCCTTGCTGTCGTGGGCCAGACCCACAATCTCCATGCAGTGGTCGTCGGTGGTGAGATGATTCTCAAACTCCCGCTGCCTCTCGTCCTGCACATCGCCGCCGGGATTGTCGTCGAGGGTGGCCACACCGCTCTGGAACGCGAATCCCGGCTCGCTGATGTCGCCCTCCCAGCACACGGGATGACCGTGGCGGATGTTCCTGACGATGATGCTCACGAGCGAGTCGATGGGCACGTTCATGAACGCGTCGGAGAACCGGTTGTCGGGCACCTCGAGGATGAACGGCTGTCCGAAGGGATGATGGGTGAAGCTCGTGAAGGCCTGATATTCATTGTCGCGGCATACGCTGTGGGCAAACTCCAGTGGCGTATATACCGCTCCGAGCATGTAGACGCGCGGTATGCAGGTGTGGATGTCGCGGTCGAGGAGTGCCGAGAGGCGGTTGTCGAACTGCCGCAGCGACAGTCCGCCCTTGGCCATCTCCTGCACTTTGCGGCAGACGACGTGGTAGTCGGTGGTGCTGTCGGCGTGGAAGGCATCGTAGTGGTCGAGGCCGTAGATGCCGATAAGGTGGATGAGCATCGGTGCCATGCCCCGCAGGCTGACCGTTCCGCGGCGGGTGATGAAGAGTCGGCTGGCCTGCTCCTCGATGAACTTGCGCGCCACGTAGTCGGCACTGAGGTTCACCGAGTCGCCCTGCATGAGGTGCTCGGTCTCCATCGTGGCCAACATGGCGTAGGCCCAGCACATGTCGCTGTGGCCCTGGTCCTTCACCGGAGTAGTCTTCAGTACCACGTCGTTGGTGAAACGCTCGCCGGCGGCCTTCCGCTCCGGCTGCTTCCGTCCGCAGCCGGCGATTATCATGCATGTACAGAGTATGGCTATTGCCTTCTTCATCATCGCGTATTGATTTTTGCTTCCGTCGGGAATCTGCGCCCGTGCCGTTCCGTTCATGACAGAGCTGGGACTCAGCGGCTCCCGTGTAGCAGTTGCAAAATTACAAAAAATATCCCGAATATTTATGTAATCCCAACCGCCAATTTTCAATTCTCAATTATTATCGTTACCTTTGCACCCATGAATGCAAAACTGAACGATTTTGAGATAATGGCACCTGTCGGCTCCCGCGAGTCGCTCTCGGCAGCCATCCAGGCCGGCGCCGATTCGATATACTTCGGTGTCGGCAAGCTGAATATGCGGTCGCACTCGGCCAACCACTTCGACATCAGCGACTTGAAGGAGATTGCATCCGTCTGTCGCGACCATGGGATTAAATCCTATCTCACGGTCAACACCATCATCTACGACAACGACCTCGCCGACATGCGCGAGATTCTCGATGCGGCCCGCGAGGCCGGTGTGTCGGCAATCATCGCCTCCGACGTTGCTGTCATGGCCTACTGCAATGAGATTGGCCTTGAGGTTCATCTGTCGACGCAGCTGAACATCTCCAATATCGAGGCCCTGAAGTTCTACAGCCGCTTTGCCGACGTGAGCGTCCTGGCCCGCGAGCTGAACATGGACCAGGTGAAGAAGATTCACCAGGAGATCGTCGACGGCGACGTGCGCGGTCCTAAGGGCGGGCTCATGAGGATCGAGATGTTCTGCCACGGTGCCCTGTGCATGGCCGTGTCGGGCAAGTGCTATATGAGTCTGCATGCCGCCAACCGCTCAGCCAACCGCGGCGAGTGTGTGCAGATATGTCGCCGGTCGTACACCGTCACCGATAACGAGACGGGCAATCAGCTCGACATCGACAACAAGTACATCATGAGTCCTAAGGACTTGAAGACCATACGCTTCATCGACCGCATGATGGATGCAGGCGTGAGGGTGTTCAAGATTGAGGGTCGGGCCCGTGGACCAGAATATGTCTACACCGTCGTCACATGCTATAAGGAGGCCATAAAGAGCGTGCTCGAGGGCACGTTCACCGAGGCCAAGAAGGACGAATGGGACAAGCGGCTCGCCACCGTCTTCAACCGTGGATTCTGGGACGGCTACTATCAGGGTCAGACGCTCGGCGAATGGAACAAGAACTACGGCTCGATGGCCACGGAGAAGAAGGTGCTCATCGGTAAGGTGACGAAGTATTTCAGCCGTCTCAACGTGGCTGAGATTGCCGTCGAGGCCTCCGATTTCAGTCTTGGCGACCGTCTGCTCATCACCGGTCCTACCACGGGGGTGATGTATGTCACCGCTACGGAGATTCACGACGACAACGGTCCCGTGACGCATGCGCCCCAGCACATCCGTGTTTCGGTGCCCGTCGAGGGAAAGGTGCGCCCCAATGACAAGGTTTTTAAGCGCGTAAAGGTAGAAGGCAACAATTAAGTGATGGAGCCGCTGGCTCCTTAACAATTCAATATACGACAATGACAATAAACGAAGCTCAGGATGAGGTCATAGAAGAATTTGCCGACCTCACCGATTGGATGGACAAATACCAGATGCTCATTGACCTCGGCAACGACCTCAGTGAGCTGGACGAGAAGTACAAAAACGACTCCAACCTCATTGACGGATGCCAGAGCCGCGTGTGGCTGCAGTGCGATTATGTCGACGGACGACTCATCTTCACCGCCGACAGCGACGCCCTCATCACCAAGGGAATCATTGCCCTGCTCATTCAGGTGCTCTCCGGACATACGCCGCAGGAGATTCTCGATGCCGACCTGTACTTTATCGACAAGATTGGACTGCGCCAGCATCTCTCGCCGACACGCTCCAACGGTCTGCTCTCGATGGTGAAGCAAATCAAGAACTACGCCATAGCCTATAAAGCCAAGGAGGACAATGCATAAGCTGCGCACGATAGAGATGTCGCGGCTCACCGTCGGCGAGTTCAAAGCCTCGCCGAAGATTCCCCTTGTGGTTGTCCTCGACGATGTGCGGTCGGCGTATAACGTCGGCAGCGTGTTCCGTACGGGCGATGCTTTCCGCATCGAGAGGGTGTGTCTCTGCGGTATCACGGCCACACCGCCAAGTGCCGAGATTCACAAAACGGCTCTCGGAGGTGAGGATAGCGTCGACTGGACATACTATAAGGATACCGCCGACTGCGTCGCTGCCCTCCGCGAGCGCGGCTACAGCGTGTGGAGCGTGGAGCAGGTGGAGCACAGCGTGAAGCTCAACCGCCTCGACGAGGTGGCCATTCCCGGTGCCGACGGCCACGGGGGTGTGGCAGTCGTCTTCGGCAACGAGGTGAAAGGGGTGCGCCAGGATATCGTCGACATGAGCGACGCATGCCTCGAGATACCGCAGTTCGGCACAAAGCACTCCCTTAACGTCAGCGTTACGGCCGGCATCGTCATTTGGGAGTTTGCCCGTCGCCTCATGACCTCGCTCCGCGGCTGACGGTATTTATGAGCCCGAAGGACGGTGACGCTATACATTATATATATAGCAACGGTGGCGTTCAGACTATAGAAACTGTTGAAATCAAGAAAGTTTCTTCGGCTTTTATGCTAATCCAATAGTAAGAATAATCCTTAATCACAGCCCTGCATTGCGACCGTAGTCAGGCCTGATTGAGGATTATTCTTGCTGCTGAGGTCGATTTGACGGCCCTGGGAGCTACTTCTCAAGTGTCCATGTGGACTGCTCCGAATACTTAGGGCGTAGTTAATATTTTTCTTGAGTGTAGTTAATCTCTTTAATGCAAGATAGTTGCCCGCATCGGAGGAGATAAACTGCGAACGGAATAAGGTTTCGGGGCTCTGCTGGTGGCTGCCAGACACATTTATATAATATATTTCAGCATTTTATTCTTTTTTACCCTTTTAACTTACGGCCTTCCTACTTTTTTTACTACCTTTGTACCCCAAAAAGTTTATAAGGACAATTAATCACAAGCGTATATGTCTTATTTATTCTCCTCAGAGTCAGTTTCGGAGGGACATCCCGATAAAGTTGCTGACCAGATTTCCGACGCATTGCTCGACCAGTTCCTCGCTTACGATCCAAACGCCCGTTGTGCCATTGAGACGTTCAACACCACGGGGCAGGTCATTATCATGGGTGAGGTGCGCTCAACGGAGTATATCGACCTGCAAAATATTGCCCGTCAGACGATTAACAAGATTGGCTACACGAAGGCCGACTATCAGTTCGACGGCAATTCCTGCGGCATTCTGACGGCCATCCACGAGCAGAGCGACGACATCAACCGTGGTGTCGACAACGGCGACGACGATAATCAGGGCGCCGGCGACCAGGGAATGATGTTCGGATACGCATGCAACGAGACCGAGAACTATATGCCGGTGACCATCGACCTGGCACATCTCATCATGCGGACCCTGGCCCAGATACGCAAGGATGGAAAGGTTATGAAATATCTCCGCCCCGATGCCAAGAGCCAGGTGACGGTGGAATACAGCGACGACAATATACCCCAGCGCATCGATACTATCGTTGTGTCGACGCAGCACGACGACTTTGCCGACGACAACACGATGCGCGAGATTATCACTCACGACGTCGTTAACATCCTGATTCCCAAGGTTAAAGAGCAGATTCATTCGTCGAAGGTGCTCAGCCTGTTCAACGACGACATCAAATACCTCGTCAATCCGACGGGAAAGTTCGTCATTGGTGGTCCTCACGGCGACACCGGACTCACCGGACGGAAGATTATCGTCGACACATACGGCGGACGCGGTGCCCACGGTGGCGGCGCCTTCTCGGGAAAAGACTCCTCGAAGGTGGACCGTTCGGCTGCCTACGCTGCGCGCTATATAGCCAAGAACATGGTTGCGGCAGGCATCAGCGATGAGGTTCTCGTCCAGCTCGCCTACGCCATCGGCGTTGCTGAGCCCATAAGCGTGTATGTCAACACCTACGGACGCAGTCATGTGGCAATGAGCGACGGTGAGATTGCTGAAAAGATAAAGACGATGTTCGACCTTCGTCCTAAGGCTATCGAGAAGACTCTCGACCTCCGTAAGCCGATGTATTTGGAGACTGCGGCCTACGGACACATGGGGCGGAAGAACGAGATAGTGGAGAAGGAATTCACAAGCCGCTACCACGAGACAAAGAAGATGAAGGTGGAGCTCTTCACATGGGAGAAACTCGACCAGGTGGAGCGCCTCAAGGAGGCCTTCGGACTGTAAGGGAAACAACCGCGGGCACGGCACTGCTGTGTCCGGAAAGGAAAGAAAGGAAATAATGCCAGACAGCACATATACCGTACGACCCGTAGGAATACCGAAGGTGAACCCGCTGAAGGGCTTCGACGCTACGCACGTTACCTTCGTCCGCAACGACACCGACACGCTGCGACTGTCGCTGTCAGTGAAGGAGGAGGGTATCCTCGGCGACAACGTTCCGTACGCTGTCAGCAGCGACAACACCATCACCTCGCTGCTGTTGGGATGTTTCATCCTCGGCATGCTCGCCATTTCGGTGTCCAGAACGTTCATTGTCAGGCAGATAAAGAACTTCTTCTACGTGCCGAGGAGCGTGGCCGACATGACCGAAACCGACTATGAGATAAACGTCCAGGCCTTCCTCGTCGTACAGACGGCCCTCACCATGGGCATCTTCTACTACATCTTCTCCCACTTCGGGCTCCACAACGACTACTCACAGATGTCGCAGCTGAAGGTCATAGCGATTTTTACGGCCATCTTCATGGCATATTTCGTGGTAAAGAAGATTAGCTACCACGTCGTGGGATGGGTGTTCTTCAATGCGAAAAAAAATGACCAATGGGCTAAGGCCTGGCTCTTCCTCACAGCCATAGAGGGCGTACTCTTCTTCCCGGCACTGTTGCTTGAGGTTTACTTTGCACTGCCACTGCAAACAGCAGTGATTTATGGGGCAATATTAGTAATAATAGTTAAATTACTTTCATTCTACAAGTGCAATACAATCTTTTTCAAACACAACGGCGGAATTGTCCAGAATATTTTGTACTTTTGTGCCCTTGAACTGATGCCGCTTCTTGCTTTAGCAGGCATTTTGCTTATCACAGGAAACAATTTGAAGGTAAATTTTTAAGACAGAAATGGTTAAAAAGATTCTTATTTCCCAACCAAAGCCGAGCAGTGAGAAATCACCTTATTTCGACATCGCCAAGGAGTTCGGCGTAGAGCTCGACTTCCGTCCTTTCTTCAAGGTTGAGGGAATATCCGCGAAGGAATTCCGTCAGCAGAAAATCAACTTGCTCGACTACTCAGCTGTAGTATTCACTTCGCGACATGCAATTAACAACTACTTCAACTTAGCCAAGGAAATGCGCATCACCATTCCCGAGGATATGAAGTATTTCTGCTCCATCGAAACCATAGCACTCTACATACAGAAGTTCGTCCAGTACCGCAAGCGGAAGGTGTTCTTCGGAAAGACAGGAAAGATTGACGACCTCCTGCCTACAATGGTGAAGCACAAGACCGAGAAATACCTTGTCCCGCTGAGCTCGGTTCATAACGATGACGTGAAGAATCTCCTCGACTCGAAGCATCTGAAGCACCGCGAGTGCGTCATGTACCGCACCGTCAGCAACGACTTCACCGATGAGGAGAAGAAGAATTTCGACTACGACATGCTCGTCTTCTTCAGTCCGACGGGTGTCCGTGCGCTCCTGAAGAACTTCCCTGACTTTAAGCAGGGCGACATCAAGATTGCTGCCTTCGGACCTGCTACGGCCCGCGAGATTGACGCCCAGGGCCTCCGTCTCGACCTCCAGGCACCGTCGAAGGAATTCCCGTCGATGGCAATGGCCTTGGAGAACTATCTGAAGGAGGAGAAGTAACCGTCAGTAAACGGTGATGCCGCCGACCGCGGCAATACTCAAAAAGGAATAATCCACGTTGACAGAACGTACATTCACACTGCCTAAGGAAGAGCGGCTAAAGAGCCGGACGCTCATCGACACGCTCTTCGTTAGCGGAAAGAGCCGGGCAATGACGGCCTTCCCGCTACGGATGGTGTATATGGTGAAGGACCGTATCGACCTCGAGCCGCAGACGCAGGTCCTCGTCTCGGTACCGAAGCGGTGCTTCAAGCGTGCCGTCAAGCGCAACAGGGTCAAACGGCAGGTGCGCGACGCATACCGGCATCATAAGCTGACGGTCGTCGGCGCACTGAAAGCGCACGAGCATTTCGACCGCACCGTCGTCATGGCCTTTATCTGGCTCGACGACAAACTGCACCCCTCGGCCGATGTCGAGGCCAAGGTTTCAGGACTGCTCACACGACTCAGCGAGAAGATATGAAGGTGCTGAAAGCTTTATGGCATGCCCTGGCGTGGCTGATGGTGCAGCCGATAGTGTTCTATCAGAAGTTTATCACGCCCTACACGCCCCCGTCATGCCGGTTCACACCGACCTGCTCGGAATACGCAAGGCAGGCCATACTCAAGCACGGACCCATAAAAGGCCTCCTGCTCGCTATATGGCGGATACTTAGATGCAACCCATGGGGTGGCAGCGGATACGACCCGGTGCCGTAAGTTGTCCTCATCGTGAGGCGCCCCAATAACAGTCCCGACCGCGAAACAATGCTCCGGCGGGGATATACGAATAAAAATAAACAATCACTGAAAATGAAAAACTTTGTTGAAGAACTGAGATGGCGAGGAATGCTTGCGCAAATCATGCCAGGAACGGAGGAATATCTCATGAAGAACCTCACCTCGGCTTACCTCGGCACCGACCCTACTGCCGACTCGCTTCACATCGGACACCTCTGCGGAATAATGATGCTGCGCCACTTCCAGCGCTGCGGCCACAAGCCTTATCTGCTCGTCGGCGGTGCGACGGGAATGATTGGCGACCCGTCGGGAAAGAGCCAGGAGAGAAATCTCCTCGACTCCGACACCTTATATCATAACCAGGAGGCCATAAAGAAGCAGGTTTCGAAGTTCCTCGACTTCGACGGTACGGAACCAAACAAGGCTGAGATGGTCAACAACTACGACTGGATGAAGGACTATAAGTTCCTCGACTTCGTACGTGACATCGGTAAGCACATCACCGTCAACTACATGATGGCCAAAGAGAGCGTACAGCAGCGACTCAACGGAGTGGCTCGCGACGGACTCTCGTTCACCGAGTTCACCTATCAGCTGCTCCAGGGCTACGACTTCCTCTACCTCTACGAGCATAAGGGCGTGAGGATGCAGATGGGCGGTAACGACCAGTGGGGAAACATGACCACCGGAACAGAGCTCATCCGCCGCACCCTCGGCAACGACAACGAGGCTTTCTGCCTCACCTGTCCGCTCATCACCAAGGCCGACGGAAAGAAATTCGGCAAGACCGAGAGCGGCAATGTATGGCTCGACCGCAACCGCACCACACCGTATGCTTTCTATCAGTTCTGGCTCAACGTGACCGACGCTGATGCCGAGCGCTACATAAAGATATTCACCGACCTCGACAAGGACACCATCGAAGGACTCATCGAGGAGCACAAGCAGGACCCGGGCCGGCGCGTTCTGCAGCACCGTCTGGCCGACGAGGTGACGACGCTCGTCCACTCGAAGGAGGATCTCGACATGGCTATCGCCGCATCGAACATCCTCTTTGGTAAGGCAACGAAGGACCAGCTCGCCAAACTCGATGAGGCTACCCTTAACGATGTCTTCAAGGACGTGCCCCACTACGACCTGCCTAAGGACCAGCTCGGACAGCCGGCTGTAGAGGTGTTCTGTCGCGAAGGATGGCAGATATTCCCAAGTAAGAGTGAGATGAGAAAGCTCGTCAAGGGCAACGGAGTCAGCCTGAACAAGGAAAAGGTGACCGCCTTCGACCGTCCGGTGACTGCCGACGACCTTATCGACGGCAAGTATCTCCTCGTTCAGCGTGGAAAGAAGAACTACTATCTCATCACAGTGAAGTAAATCAGCCGCCCGGAGGATTGAAAATCAACCTACAGGCCACCGTTTTCTTCACGACGGAGAAACGATAACGTCCGGCTCACGAATATGCAGCAGCGTATTTGTGAGCCGGATTTTTTTGTGCCTATATATTATATAAGGTATTAATAATATGGGCGTCGGAATGTAAAAGTATTTCAAACAGCATACGCTTTGATACCGCCTTTGTTACTGTCTGATTATCAATGAATTACAAAACATGCCATTTTGCGTTGCGAAACGGCCTGTTTTGCAATGCCAAACGGCCCGTTTTAGACGCTGAAACGGGCCGTTTCGCAAGCCAAAATGGTATGTATTGAAATCGTGTAAAGATAATTCGTATTTATCGGACCGATGTTATCCATTATCTCAAATGACGAAACCGGCTACGACAATCACTTGAAGTAGTCGCGCAGCTGGGCGGCAAGAGCCGAGAGAGTCTCCGGGTTGTCGTTGCCATAGCGGTTCCATATCTCCTGACAGGGGAGGAGAAGAGGATTGATTATCATGTCGTCGCGGTTGAGATAGGGGTCGCAGAACTGAAAGACATCCATGACATCGGCGACGAGCTGCGGTGTAATGTGCAGGAGTTTGGCCAGCTGGCGCACCTCAGGGGTCTCCGGGCTCATCGTTATCGGGGTCAGCCGGAAGTAGAGGTCGAGAATCATTATGAGCATCACGGGCTTCAGTTGCTTGTTCTGTGGCAGCGGACGGAAGTCCTTCTCGAAAGTCTCCTTAATCTCAACGCCGTCGTAGAATTTCTCCGACTTGCCGAATCCCTTCATCCTCTTCAGCTTTTTCACGTCGTCAGTCAATTTCTTCGGCTGCTTGCCGTAGGTCTCCCACAGCAGGTGGAGCAGCGGCGAGTCGCTGTGGCGCAGGCGGAACATCTGGTTGTAGAGATAGCGTGGGGGCACATGGGTCTCTAAGCTCAGGTCGACAAGTTGTCGCGAGTAGAGAGGCTTCATGCCCACAGGCTTCTTCAGGTACAGTTGCATCAGCAGCAGCCAGTATTCGTCGTTCCAGAGAGGATGGGTCATTTCTTGTTGGTTTCTTGGCGGTTCAGAGTTTCGGCAGCATCTCGGCGAGTTCCTTCATTCCCTCGCTGGCGCCCTTGCGTATGTACGTGATGTTACGGGCCTCGGTGCTGACGGCATTGGGGTCGATGAGGAATGTCGGTGTCCCCGGCTTGGTATAGTATAGTAGGCTGGCTGCCGGATAGACGTTCAGCGATGTGCCTATGACAACGAAGACATCGGCGTCCTCGACCTCACGGGCCGCGGGCTCAAGCATGGGGACACTCTCGCCGAAGAAGACAATGAACGGCCGCAGCAGCGATCCGTCGCCGGCCTTAGTGCCGGGAACCACCTGCGAGTTGTCGGGACCGAGCTCCTCGATGTACTGCGGGTCGTAGGGCTCACGGCTCGAGCATACCTTCGTCAGCTCGCCGTGGAGGTGTATGACGTGCGTGGAGCCCGCTTTCTCGTGCAGGTTGTCGACGTTCTGGGTGATGACCGTCACGTTGTAGTCCTTTTCCAGGGCCGCAATAATCTTGTGACCCTCATTGGGCTGGGCGGCGTAGAGCTTCTTGCGCAGCATGTTGTAGAAGTTTGTAACCAGCGTCGGGTCCTGTTCCCAACCCTCATGGCTTGCCACCTGCTCCACGGGATAGTTCTCCCACAGACCATCGTTGCCGCGGAATGTCTTGAATCCGCTTTCGACCGACATTCCGGCTCCGGTAAGAAAAACAATCTTCTTCATACTTTATTTCCCTTTCTGCTTTACATATCTCAATAACACTGGCAAAATTAAGAAAAATTATTGGAATAACAATGCTTTGTTTTCAGAAAATAATTACCTTTGCACGTTAAATTGTACAGATAGCATAAAAACTACATTCAACATCATCAATGGACAAATTAAGTTACTCCCTTGGCCTGGGCATTGGCCGCCAGCTTTCACAATTAGGAGCGAAGAACATCAACGTTGACGACTTCGCGCAGTCAATCAAGGATGCTCTCAGCGGCAAGGAACCTGCCGTCAGCGACGAGGAAGCACAGCAGATAGTAAACCAGTTCTTCGTGGAACAGGAAAAGGTAAAGTCGGCAGCGGCAAAAGCTGAGGGCGAGAACTTCCTGGCCGAGAACGGAAAGAAGGAGGGGGTCGTCACCCTGCCGTCCGGTCTCCAGTACACTGTCCTCCGCGAGGGCAACGGAAAGCGGCCGTCGGCCACCGACACCGTGGAGTGCGACTACGAGGGAACGCTCATCAACGGAAAGGTTTTCGACAGCAGCTACCGTCGCGGCGAGCACGCCACATTCCCCCTCAACCAGGTTATCGCAGGATGGACCGAGGGTCTGCAGCTCATGCAGGAGGGTGCCAAGTACCGCTTCTTCATCCCTTACAACCTCGCTTATGGTGAGCGTGGCACCGGACGGGATATCCCGCCTTACGCTGCTCTCATCTTCGACGTTGAGCTCCACAAGGTGAAGTAAAGCGACACGACAACGAAATACAACGATATAACAATAGACAAGCAAATGAAAAAAATCGCATTGGTAGCCGGTATGGCTATCGCCGTGGCTGCAACATTCACAAGCTGTGGCAATTCAAACAAGAAGTCGGATGCAGGCTCGCAGAAGGAAGAGGACTCTCTGGCTTACGCAATGGGTGTCATGGAAAGTCAGCAGATGCAGATGGCTCTCCAGCAGATAGGTGTCGATTCCACCAACATCGATGAGTTCCTCAAAGGTGTAAAGGATGGTGTCCAGAGTGCCGGCGACAAGGATAAGGACGCTTACAACAAGGGTCTTGCCATCGGTGTCAGCGAGAGCATGCGTTTCAAGCAGGTCATCTACCCGCAGCTCTTCGCCAACGACTCTACAAAGACTCTGCCTATGGATAAGTTCATGGAGGGTCTAAAGGCCGGAATGAAGCACAAGGTTGGTGCCATGACTCCGCAGAGAGCACAGGAGGTGTTCCAGCGCAACGCACAGTTGGTGCAGGAGCACTACTTCGAGAAGGCTTATGGAGCCAACAAGAAGAAGAGCGATGCGTATATGGCTAAAGTCGCTAAGATGCCGGGAGTGAAGTCGTTGGGCAACGGCGTATATTATAAAGAGGTGAAAGCCGGAACCGGAAAGACTCCTACCGTACAGGATATGACAAAGGTTAACTACAACGGTCAGACCCCTGACGGCAAGACTTTCGACAAGCGCGACAACGCCGAAATGCCGGTATCGGGCATGATTCCGGGCTGGACGCTCGCCCTCACACACATGAAGGAAGGTGCCACATGGGAGGTTTATATTCCTTACGATGCCGCTTACGGTGCTCAGGATAAGGGTCCTATCAAGCCTTACTCTGCACTCCACTTCACCATTACCCTCCTCAGCGTTGAGAAGAATCCTCAGGCTCAGGGTGCTCCACAGCAGATGCCTGTGAGATAATCGGACGAAAGAAACAACGTTTCTTAAACACTCATTAAAATGAGAAAAACCATATTATTGGCGCTCGCTATCCTGGCGAGTGCCTCTTTTGGCACTGTCAGTGCCAAGGACAACAAGAAAGACAAGAAGACCGCCCCTGCTACAGAGCAGAAGGTGGAACTGAAAACAGCCAACGACAGCCTGAGCTACGTATCGGGAATGGCTCTCACGAACGGTCTGATGCCGTTCCTGCACCAGAATTTTGACATTGCCGATGCCGACATGCCGAACGTTATAGCCGGTTTCAAGGATGCCGTGGCAAAGCGGAAGGACCCTAATCAGAAAGGATTCCACGCCGGTGAGCAGATTGCTCAGATGGTTATCAGCCGCATGTTGCCGGGACTTCAGAAGGAGTTTACTATCGGTTCGGACTCTCTCAACGAGGAAATGGTGTTCAACGGATTCCTCGCATCGCTGACAAACGATACCACTCACTACACGCTGAGCAAGGCTGAGAAGGTCTTTGCCGACCAGAGAACGGCCTACAAGAACCGCGCCGACAGTCTGAACAAGAAGAAGGGAGAGGACTTCCTCGCCGCCAACAAGACGAAACCGGGTGTCGTCACCCTGCCTTCAGGCCTACAGTACCGCATCATCAAGAAGGGCGACGGAGCCATTCCTAAGCTCTCCGACAAGGTTGAAGTGGTCTATGAGGGCCGCACTATCGACGGTACCGTCTTCGACGCGACAAGCAAGCACCACGGATCAAAGACCGATATCTTCACGCCGCAGAACCTTATCAAGGGCTGGCAGGAAGCTCTGACGATGATGCCCGTGGGCTCGAAGTGGGAGCTCTACATCCCTTACAACCTCGCTTATGGCGAGCGTGGTGCAGGCCGCGACATCGCTCCATACTCTACTCTCATCTTCACCATGGAGCTCAAGGGCATCCAGGAGAAGAACGTCGAGACGGTTGCTGCTGATTCTAAGACCGCTCAGAAGACCGCAAATGCAGCTTCGAAGGATGCAAAGAAGGCCCCTGCAAAGCCGGTGGTGAAGAAAGCGGCTAAGAAAGCGGCTGCTAAAAAGCACTGATTAGACCGAACTTTGTCAATATCATTGACATAAATAAATTAAATGCGCCTCCTTGGCGCATTTTTTTTGTTTTTGAGTTGCACGTTTGAGTAAATATCTGTAATTTTGCTTTCGGATTGCAAACCAATATGCGACAAACTTACCAAAAATTATATTAAATGGACAAAATCGACAGATTAGACAAGAAGATACTCTCCATTCTCTCGAAGAATGCGCGCATCCCGTTCAAGGACGTCGCCGAAGAGTGCGGTGTCTCCAGGGCTGCCATTCACCAGCGTGTGCAGAAACTGATAGAGATAGGTGTTATAACGGGCAGTAGTTTCGACGTAAATCCCAAGAGCTTAGGCTACAACACATGTACCTATATCGGCATAAACCTCGAACGCGGCTCCATGTACCGCAAGGTCGTTGAGCATCTTGAGCACATCGATGAGATTGTCGAGTGCCATTACACCACCGGTCCGTACACTATGCTCATCAAAGTCTACGCCAAGGACAACGAGCAGCTTATGGACCTGCTCAACAATCAGTTGCAGGGCATCCCCGGTGTCGTCAGCACTGAGACCCTCATCTCGCTTGAGCAGAGCATTAAGCGCGGGCTGCCGATAAAACAGCAGGAGGAGTAATCGAGCGACTATGAGATTCAATTTGGACGACCAACTGTCCGACTTCTACAACACTTTCCCCGAGGGCAGGCACCAGCCGGTTATCGGCATCACCGCCAATTATGCCGACGGCAGTGCCACTCTCGCCGACAAGTACTACACACAAGTGGTGGAGGCCGGTGGCACTCCCGTGCTCATACCTCCCGTTGCCGACCGCAACGTCATCGTCAACACCCTTGACCACATCGACGGACTGCTTCTCACCGGTGGCGGCGACTACAATCCGCTATGGGCAGGGGAGGAACCGTCGGCGAAGTTGCATGGCATCAACGCCACCCGCGACCTCCCCGAGCTGCTCATTACGCGGCTTGCGTTCAACCGTCAGATTCCTATTCTCGGTATCTGCCGGGGCATCCAGACCCTCGTTATGGCCCTTGGCGGCGAAGTCGACCAGGACATCTACGAGAAGGGAGCTACCGTGAAGCACAGTCAGGACGCCATGCGCCAGGAGCCGACACATACTGTCAAGCTTGCTGCGGGGAGCATTCTCCACAGCATCTACCGTGCTGACACGATTGTCGTCAACTCATTCCACCATCAGGCCGTGCGCAAACCGGGACCCCGTTTCAGGGTGACGGCTGTCGCGGCCGATAACGTCGTGGAGGCCATCGAGAGCCGTGAGTACAAGCCAATCATGGGTGTGCAGTGGCATCCTGAATGGCTCGGCGACGAAGGGAGGAAAATCTTCCAGTGGCTTGTGGGTCAGGCAAATAACTTCTACATTGCCAAACGCGTCCACCGCGACGTGCTTACACTCGATACCCACTGCGATACGCCGATGTTCTTCCCTCAGGGTGTGGAGTTCAGTCACCGCGACAAGCGCATCCTCTACGACCTCCACAAGATGACCGACGGCCGTCAGGACGCTGTCATCATGGCCGCTTACCTGCCACAACCGAAGATTGGTGTGCGCTTCTCGCAGAACATTGACCTCGAGGGAATAGCGAAATTCAATCCCGACCTCGCCGAGAAATACATTCGGACAGCCGAGGTTAAGACCTCGAAAGGGACGGTGACGGAACGCACGATAGCCCCCAACGACTATGCCGACCTCATATTCGACAAGTTGGAGTCGATTGTCCGGGCCAATTCTACCTATATAAGTATAGCGCGCACCCCCACCGATCTCTACGAGGACAAGCGCAAAGGCCGCAAGAGTATCATGTTCGGCATCGAGAACGGACTGGCTCTCAACGGTGATATTCGCAACGTCAAGCACTTCGCCCAGCGCGGTGTCGTCTATATGACGCTCTGTCACAACGGCGACAACGATATCTGCGATTCGGCCCGCGGTAGCAATATGCACAACGGCGTGAGCCAGTTCGGTGCCAAAGTTATTGAGGAGATGAACCGTCAGGGAATCATGGTCGACCTCAGTCATGCGGCGGAGAAGAGTTTCTACGATGCCCTCGACATCAGCAGTCAGCCCATAGTGTGCAGTCACAGCAACTCCCGTGCGCTCTGCGATGTGCCGCGCAATCTCACCGACGACCAGATGCGGGCCCTCGCCGCCAAGGGCGGTGTGGCCCATATCACCCTCTACCACGGATTCCTGAAGAAGGACGGCGAGGCCACTATCCTCGATGCCATAGCCCATCTGGAGCATGCGATAAGCGTAATGGGCATCGACCACGTGGGTGTGGGTACCGATTTCGACGGCGACGGCACCGTCCGCGGCATGGCCGACGCCAGCGAGATGATAAACTTCACCCTCCAGCTCCTGCGCCGGAAGTACAGCGAGCGCGACATTGCGAGGATATGGGGCGGCAACTGGCTGCGCGTCATGGCTCAGGTTCAGGCCGTCAGGAAATAAAAACGAAGGAGAACAATCAATAAGATGACAAGGAAAATGAAAATTGTTACCGGCATCATCGTCGCTGCCCTTATCGGTGGCGGCTATGGCTGGAAACTCCATAAGGACAGCGAGGCAGCGTCGGCAGCCGCCGGCGACGACGATACGGTGGCTGTGGCACCCGTGGGACCGCAGTTCAATGCCGACTCGGCCTATGCTTTCACCGCCGCCCAGTGCAGCTTCGGGCCGCGGACGATGAACTCGACAGCCCACGACAACTGTGAGAAATGGATTATAAGCAAGTTCAAGTCGTACGGTCTCGAGGTCAAAACGCAGAAAGCCGATCTCAAAGGCATCGACGGTGAGGTGTTCCACTCGACGAATATCATTGCCAGCTACAACCCTAAGGCAGCAACACGCATCCTCGTCAGTGCTCACTGGGACAGCCGTCCGTGGGCCGACAACGACCCCGACAGCACCAAGCACAACGAACCGGTGATGGCAGCCAACGACGGTGCCAGCGGCGTGGCCGTCATGCTGGAACTGGCAAGAGTACTGTCGGCCGACAAGAAACTCAGCAAGGACATCGGTGTCGACTTCGTATGCTTCGATGCTGAGGACTCCGGAAAGGACGGCGATGACGACAGTTGGGCTCTCGGAGCACAGTATTTCGCCGCTCATCAGCCCGAGGGATTGTCGTGGAACTATGGCATCCTGCTCGACATGGTTGGTGGCGAGGGCGCTCAGTTCTACGAGGAGCAGATGTCGTCGCAGTTCGCTCCCGACATCGTCACGAAGGTTTGGAACGCCGCCGCTGCCGCCGGCTATTCGTCGTACTTCCCGACAGCTGCGGGCGGAGCCGTCACCGACGACCACATCCCGCTCAACAAGGCCGGGATTCCCACCGTCGACATCATTCCGTTCTACCGCGACCTGCCCGACAACTCTTTCGGTCCGACATGGCATACGACCTCCGACACGATGGAGCACATCGACAAGAACACGCTGAAAGCTGTGGGCCAGACCGTCGTTCAGGTGCTCTACTCGGAGCAACGCTGACGCTCGGGCGACTACAACCGGACGAAAAAGAATGATTGTCGGGCAGGGTTCATACAGTATGAAACCCTGTCCGACACTCTAATAAAGGAGATTCTTGATGTAAATATATTTCATAGTTACGTTCAACGAAATCCTTGTCTGTAATCCATTGAAATTCAATGGGTTATCAAAACCTACTCTTTGGCGTTGCAAAAGGGTAGGTTTTGTAGTGCAAAACGGTCCGTTTTAGACGCTGAAACGGTCCATTTCGCAACGCAAAACGGCATGTATTGGAAAGGTGTAAAGATTTATCGCAATTATGACGGGGCAATCGGCCTGTTGTTATAGGGGTAAATTGCGATTATAGGACGATATAGGAATCGATAGGAAAGGATAGGAAAACGGGGGCGATTCGCTCTCGGACCCGATGCCAATATGTTCGTTTTTGAATACGGGAATGTTCGTAATGTCGGCATATATGTTCTCGGTGGAGTGACGGTTTCGTTAAATATTGTTTATTTCATAGTCATTACAATAAGAAATAAGTACCTTTGCAATCTAAAAAGCAACATTGATGGGGGGTATAATAGTAAAACCTGCAGATAGTAGATCTATGATGAATGCCTTTATAAAGTTTCCGAATATTCTTTATAAAGGTAATCATTCTTATGTTCCTGACCTCGACATCGATGTGCGGAATACTTACAACCCAAAGAAGAATCCGGGCCTTCGGTTCTGCGATGCCCAGCCTTTCGTAGCCTATCGCGACGGAAAAGTCGTGGGGCGCGTAGCCGCTGTGATAAACCATCATGCCAACGAGACGTGGAAGAAAAAGGTCGTCCGGTTCAGTCAGATTGACTTTGTCGACGACGACGACGTATCGCGTGCGCTCATCGAGGCTGTGGAGCAGTGGGGCAGGAGTCGCGGCATGGATACCATCGAGGGTCCTCTCGGCATCACCGATTTCGACAAGGAGGGCATGCTTCTCGAGGATTTCGACTCGATGTCGGCCATGACCGAATATTACAACTATCCCTACTATGCCGGTCACATGGAGCGGATGGGGTTCGCCAAGGCAGTCGACTGGGTGCATATCCGTGTGAAGGTGCCTGAGGAGGTGCCGGCGCGCTATGCCCGTGTGGCGCGGCTGTCGAAGGAAATGTTCGGTCTGCACGTGCGGACGCTGACGAAGAAGGAGGTGCTCGGAGGCTACGGCATAAAGATTTTCAAGCTCCTCAATGCGGCCTATGCTCCGTTGTTCGGGTTCACACCGATGTCGGAAGGCCAGGCCATGGAGTATATCCGGCAGTATCTTCCGCTGCTGAACCTCAAGCTGGTGCCCGTGGTGGAGAACGAGAAGGGCGAGCTCATTTCCGTGGCCGTAACGATGACGAGTCTGTCGCATGCCCTGCGGCGCTCCCACGGCCGTCTGTTCCCCTTAGGTTGGTTCTACCTTCTGAGGTCGCTCAGGTGGCATCCTGAGCATACGGCGGGCCTCCTCCTCATCGCCGTCCGTCCCGACTATCAGGGCTTTGGCGTCAACGCGCTCATCTTCGACCATCTTATACCCGTCTACAATAGTATGGGCATACGCTACGCCGAGACGGGACCGCAACTCGAAAACAACGTAAAAGAAATATCGCAGTGGAAGCCTCTAAACCCCAAATTCCTGAAGAGACGACGCTGCTGGACAAAGAATATTTGATTTCTATGAAGAGAGTAGTAATAACTGGTATGGGTATCTGGTCCTGTCTGGGCACCACCCTCGACGAGGTACGCGACGCGCTGTATAACGGAAAGAGTGGAGTCATCTTCAGCCAGGAGCGCAAGGATGCCGGCTTCCGCTCGGCACTGTGCACCGATGTCAAGAAACCCGACCTGAAACCTTACGTCAAGCGCAACCTCCGGCAGTTCATGCCCGAGGAGGCGCAGTATGCTTATATGGCCACCCGCCAGGCCTTGGAGATGGCCAAGATGGACCAGGAGTTCATCGACAGCCACGAGGTGGGAATCATCTATGGCAACGACTCGGTGGCTGAGGCTACTATGGTGGCTCTCGACAAGTTCCGTGAGTTCAAGGATACAGAGATGTGCGGCAGTGGTGCCATATTCCAGAGCATGAACTCAACGATATCTATGAACCTCGCTTGTCTGTTCCATCTGAAGGGCATCAACCTCACGGCGTCGTCGGCTTGCTCATCGTCGAGCCAGGCTATCGGTCTGGCCGCACTGCTCATCCGCAACGGTCTGCAGGACTATGTTGTCTGTGGCGGTGCCGAGGAGAACAATATGTACGGCATAGCAAGCTTCGACGGCATCCAGGCTTTCTCCACCCGTGAGGACGCTCCGACAAAGGCCAGCCGCCCCTTCGACCGCGACCGCGACGGTCTCGTGCCCGGTGGCGGTGCCGCAACGGTCATTGTCGAGGACTATGAGCACGCCGTGAAGCGCGGTGCACCAATCATCGCAGAGGTCCTGGGATGGGGATTCTCGGGCAACGGCGACCATATTTCCACACCGACGGTGGAGGGTCCGGCGCGCTCGCTGAAGCACTGCATCGAGAACAGCGGTATAAAGGACATCAGGGAGATTGGCTATGTCAACGCCCATGCCACCTCAACACACGTCGGCGACAGCCGTGAGGCACTCGCCATAGCGCAGAATTTCGGCGATTATCGCGTGCCGGTGACGTCGACAAAGAGTCAGACAGGCCACGAGATGTGGATGGCCGGAGCCAGTGAGGTCATCTACTCGACGCTGATGATGAAGAACGACTTCATAGCCGGAAATATCAACTTTGAGAATCCTGATGAGGAAAGCGCAAAGCTGAACATCATCCCTGAGACGCAACAAGCACATTTCGACATGTTCCTCTCCAACAGTTTCGGTTTCGGAGGAACCAATTCAACATTGATAATAAAGAATATTTAGGAGTAAATTTTATGACACGCGAAGAAATCATCCAGAAAGTTAATTCCACGCTCGCAGAGGAATTTGAGGTAGATGAGTCCAAGATCTCTCCGGAAGGAGCCATCAAGGACGTTCTCAGTCTTGACAGTCTGAGCCTCGTCGACCTCGTTGCTGTAGTCAATTACACGTTCAAGATCAAGATTCCGACAGAGGACCTGCGCAAGATCGAGACCTTCAACGACCTCTATGACTACATTGAGCAGCACGCAAAGTAATAGTCACGGCGACGGTTCCGCCACCGCGGCGCCCGCCGACTACGACGTAGCGATAATCGGCAGCGGCCTTGGTGGGCTTGAATGTGCACACATTCTTGCCTCCCAAGGTCGTCGCGTTATTGTTCTGGAGCGGTGGCGGCAGCCCGGCGGATGCACCCAGGGCTACCGCCGCGGAGGCTATATCTTCGACACGGGCATGCATTATGTCGGTGGTCTCGACGTCGGTCAGCCCCTCCACGATGCCTTTAACGAGCTGGGACTCTTGCGGTTACCGTGGGTGAGACTCGACGCGGGAGGCTTCGACCGGGTGACGATAGGCCGTCAGTCGTTCCGTCTGGCGCAGGGCTACGACCGCTTTGTCGATGTGCTCGCAGCCGATTTCCCCGCTGAGAGGGAGGCCCTTGAGCGTTATGTGGCGGCTGTGCGACAGTCGGACAATGTCGGCGATGCGCAGATGTCGCGGCAGATGATGGAGACGAACGCCTGGGAGTGGCTCACGCAGAACTTCTCGGATGAGCTCCTCGTGAACGTTGTCTCGGGCGCTTCGATGAAACTCGAGCTACGGAAGGAGTCGTTGCCGCTCTTCACGTTCCTCCACTGCAACGGCGGTTATATCAGTAGCGCGTGGCGGCTGCGTGGCGACGGCGGTCAGATAGCCGACTCGCTCATCGGCGATATCCGCCGTATGGGGGGTGCGGTTGTGTGCGGTGCCGAGGTTGTGGAGCTCGTCGAGGACGACGGCCGCATCGTTGAGGCTGTGTGTAATGACGGCCGCCGCGTGCGTGCAGCGATGTTCATATCCGATGTCCATCCCGCCGTCACGATGCAGTGGCTCCATGGCAGCAGGATGGCGAGGAGCGTATACCGTCGGCGGATGGCGATGCTGCCCGACACTTTCGGCATGTTTACGGTGTCGGTAGTGCTGAAGCCCCACACGGTGCGCTACTTCAACCATAACGAATACGTCTACCGCAATGCCGATGTGTGGGATTTCTATACGAAAAAAGGACCCGTCGGCGGACTGATGGTGTCGTGTCGGGTGCCGGAGGATGCCCATATCGACGCTTCGGGAAATATCACTGACAGTGAGCTCTACGCCACACAGATTGACATTCTGACCCCAATGCTTTGGAGCGAGGTGGCTCAGTGGGAGTCGACGAGCGTTGGCCGCCGCGGCGACGACTACAAGGCCATGAAGCAGCGGCGTGCCGAGGAGTGCATCGAATTGGCTTCGACGGTCGTCAAAGGGCTGTCGGGGGCTGTAAAAGAGATATATACGAGTACGCCTCTCACCTACCGCGACTACACGAATACGCCCTATGGCTCGGCCTTCGGCATAAGAAAGGACTACAGCAACGCGCTGATGACACAGCTGTCGGTGCGCACGCCGGTGCCGAACCTGATGCTCACGGGGCAGAGTCTCATCCTCCACGGACTCCAGGGGGTGACGATGACGGCCCTGGCGACGGTGGGGGAGATAAGCAAACAATATAACAACAGATAGAAAATGAGATACGCATTAGTAACCGGAGGAAGCCGCGGAATAGGACGGGCGGCATGTGTGAGACTGGCCCGGATGGGCTATCGCATACTGATAAACTTCGTTCACAATAGTGAAAAAGCTGAGGAAACCCTCGAACTCGTACGGAAAGAGGGTCAGGACGGCGAGCTGCTGCAGTTCGACGTGGCCGATGCGGCATCGTCGCGGAAGGCTATCGACGACTGGCAGCAGGCTCATCCCGACGATTATGTGGCGATATTGGTGAACAACGCGGGCATTCGGCGCGACAATCTGCTCGCTCTCATGCCCGACGAGGACTGGACGGCGGTGCTGAACACCACGCTCAACGGGTTCTTCAACGTCACAAAACCGCTCATTCCGATGATGCAGTTCCATAAGTTCGGCAGAATAATCAATATGGCCAGTCTCAGCGGCATCAAGGGTCTGCCCGGACAGACTAACTATTCGGCGGCTAAAGGCGGCATAATCGCTGCTACTAAGGCCCTTGCCCAGGAGGTGGCGAGGAAGAATATTACGGTAAATGCCGTGGCACCGGGATTCATCAAGACCGATATGACATCGGATCTCGATGAGGACGGACTGAAAAAGACGATTCCGGCACGCCGCTTCGGTGAACCGGAGGAGGTGGCCGCACTCATCGGTTTCCTCGCTTCGGAGGACGCAGGATATATCACCGGCAATGTCATCTCGATAAACGGAGGACTCTATACTTAATGGCCAGTGGCGGATTTCAGCCCTAAGAGAATGGTTGCGGCGGCGGAATGATGTTTCCGTATTGCCCAAGAACGATGCTCGTGAGGTCGGAAATCAAGCCCTGTTTCATTTGGGAGATATGTCCATAATGGCCTGTTAGTGACGACGATATAACGAAAATGACAAACGTAAGAGAACAGATGAAGAAGGAAAAGGATAATTTGGAGCCTATGCCGGCTACCCGCCAACTCGAGGATATCACGCGGATAAAGGTCAAATTCAGCGAGATCGACTCTATGCGGTGTGTCTGGCATGGATCGTATGTCAAGTACTTCGAGGATGGACGGGAGTCGTTCGGACGCCATTATCCGGGCATAGGATATGCCGATATGGAGCGGGAAGGCATCTACGCGCCTGTCTACGACCTTCATGTCCATTACCATTCGCCACTCGGTCTCAACGATGTGGCGGTCGTCCACACTCGCTATAACTACCATCCCGGGGCCCGTCTCGACTATGAATATGCCATTTACCGCGAGAGTGACGGCAAGCTGTGCTGTACGGGGGAGTCGGTGCAGCTGTTCATAGGGCCTGACGGAAATCTGATGGTGGACCTGCCGGACTACTATACGGACTGGCAGAAGAAATATTTAGGTGAAAACAACAAAAAACAATAATATTATGCAGAACTTGATAATTTACAATACGCTTCACAGGCAGAAGGAACTCTTCAAGCCTATCAATGCGCCCCACGTGGGAATGTATGTCTGCGGACCAACCGTTTACGGCGACCCGCACCTCGGACATGCCCGTCCGGCAATCACTTTCGACATCCTTTTCCGCTATCTTCAGCACATAGGATACAAGGTTCGCTACGTTCGGAACATCACCGACGTAGGCCATCTCGAGCACGATGCCGACGAAGGTGACGACAAAATAGAGAAAAAGGCCCGTCTCGAGCAGCTTGAGCCCATGGAGATAGCGCAGTATTACACTAACCGCTACCACGATGCGATGCGCGCGCTGAACGTTCTGCCGCCGTCGATAGAGCCGCATGCCACCGGACATATCATCGAACAGGAGCAGCTCGTGAAGGAAATTCTCAACAACGGCTATGCGTATGAGAGCAACGGATCGGTATATTTCGATGTCGAAAAGTACGACAAAAAGTATCACTATGGCGTACTTTCGGGACGAAACCTGCGCGATATAGTCAACAAAAGCCGCGAACTGGCCGGTACGACGGAGAAACACAATCAGGCGGACTTCGCTTTGTGGAAGAAGGCCATGCCGGAGCATATCATGCGGTGGCCGAGCCCGTGGAGCGACGGATTCCCAGGATGGCACTGCGAGTGCACGGCCATGGGACGGAAATACCTTGGCAATCACTTCGATATACACGGAGGAGGAATGGATCTCGTCTTCCCGCACCACGAGTGTGAGATCGCTCAGGCTGTGGCTTCGCAGGGCGACCAGATGGTGAAGTACTGGATGCACAATAATATGATTACCATCAACGGCCAGAAAATGGGAAAATCGCTCGGCAATTTCATTACTCTGGAGCAGTTCTTTACGGGTAATCATCCTACGCTCGACCAGGCTTACTCGCCAATGACGATACGCTTCTTCATCCTCTCTGCCCACTATCGTGGCACCGTCGACTTCTCGAATGAGGCTCTGAAGGCCGCTGAGAAGGGTTATCAGAGGCTGATGTCGGCCGTCGACGACCTGAAACGGGTGCAGGCTTCCGACGCCAGCGACGCGAAGACGCATGAGCTTGTGGCTGCTCTGAGGCAGAAATGCTACGACGCTATGAACGATGACCTGCAGACACCGCTTGTCATCAGCAATCTCTTCGAGGCCACACACGTCATCAATTCCGTCCTCGACCACAAGGCACAGATTAGTGCTGACGACCTGAAGGAGCTTACCGATACTTTCAACCTCTTCACCTTCGACCTCTTGGGACTCAAGGATGAGCGTAGCGGCAATAACAGTAAGCGCGAGGAAGCCTTCGGAAAGGTTGTCGATATGGTCCTCGACCTCAGGGCAAAAGCTAAGGCTGCCAAGGACTGGGCTACCTCCGACCGCATCAGGGACGAGCTCGCCAAGGACGGTTTCGAGATTAAGGACACAAAGGATGGTGCCACTTGGAAGCTAAATAGCTGATAGGCAGCCGACAAAAACGTGGTATAATAACGCTAAGAGCGGGGAATGTATGGACCGGTTTCGGTCGCGTACATTCTCCGCTCTTTGCGTTATTGGGATTGCAAATGGTCGTTGGCTCATTCTGGAATCGCCCTGCCTTCTCTATCATACTTACAGCCAGGAAAGGACAACGCAACAACAAACCGATATCGAAATATCTTTACACCATTCCCAAACATGCCATTTGGCGTTCCAAAACGGACCGTTTCACCTTGCCAAACGGTCCGTTTTGCGTCCTAAAACGGCCCGTTTTAGAACGCAAAATGGCATGTATTAGTAACCCGTTGATATTCAGCGTCTTATAAAGATGGAATAAAACGTAGAATTGTCTGAATTATTTTTACATCTTATTGCCGGTATTCTCTTGTTGCTCCATGATCCTGCTAAATAATATAGACGGATGAATAGAGCCATAGCATCTACAACATAGTATGTAGTAATCATCTGCCGGAGGCTATCAAGGCTACAATCATGCCATGCCGGTTAGAATTCAAATGAAAGAGCCGTGACCCTGACCGAATAATATTTTGGTTGCGGAGACATTACCGGAACGGTCCCGGTGTTGGATTATACCGTGAGCCTTGCGATGCCGGCTATTCGAGTTCTACGTGCTTAACATCGATATCCTCAGGCAGGAAGATACGTGCGTTCTCGGTGAATTTATCCGCGCTCTCGGTGGTGTAGAACTGTGCTGTGGCTCCTTTAGTGCACATCTTGTCCATCTCGGGGTGACGCGAGAGATAGTCTTTGAGGCTGTCGGCGACATATTCGCTCTGCGGCACGATGCGCACTCCGTTAGGAACATACTTCATAATTTTCGGCATGAGAATGGGGTAGTGGGTACATCCGAGGATGAGAGCGTCGATCTGCGGGTCGAGACGCATGATATGGTCGATGCGTTTTTTCACAAAATAGTCGGCACCTGGACTGTCGGCCTCGTTATTCTCGATTATTGGCACCCACAACGGGCATGCGACGCCGGTGACGGTGATGTCGGGCCACAGCTTCTTTATCTCCATATTGTAGCTCTGACTCTTCACCGTTCCCTCGGTGGCGAGCAGTCCTACGTGGCGCGAAACGGTCAGATTGCCTATAATTTCGGCCGTAGGACGAATAACGCCAAGTACGCGGCGCGATGGGTCGAGTTCCGGCAGATCGCGCTGCTGGATGCTCCTGAGAGCCTTTGCTGATGCAGTGTTGCATCCGATGATGACGAGATGGCAACCCATGGAGAAGAGTTTGACAACGGCCTGACGGGTGAACTCGTAGACGATATCGAATGAACGGGAGCCGTAAGGGGCCCTCGCGTTGTCGCCAAGGTATATATAGTCGTAGTCGGGAAGCAGCTGACGGATGCCGTGGAGGATCGTCAGACCACCATAACCAGAGTCGAATACTCCAATAGGTCCCGGATTTTGTGAAAATTGATTGTCCATAATATTACTCGGTAATAACTTGTTTTGCGGTCAGCGGGGTGCGCTTTCGCTCACCCGTACGCTTCTTTTGCCGCTTATTTCTTGGCGAGTTTTTCCTCTATGGCCGTTGTGATGTCGTCGCAGTACTGTGGGTTGACGAAAGGAACGCTGTGGTTGTCGGTGTTGAAAACGAAAGCCAGTCCATGCTCCTGTCCTACCTCCCGTGCTGCGTTGTCGATGAGACGGCAGAGCGAATCGGTAGCACTGTTCTCCGCGGCGCTAATGAGTTTTTCGGCCTCTTTCTTGAAAGCGATGTTCTTTTCCATCAGGTCCATAATCTCGGCCTGACGCTTCTTGCGGATGTTTGAAGCCAGTCCGGCCTGCTCATCGAGGAAAGCCTCATACTTGGTGTTAAAGTCCTCCTCCGACCTTTTGGCCTCGGCAGTGTACTGGTTGCGCAGTTGGTCGATGTTATGGCGCACTATCGAATAGCCGTCCATGGCCTTGAGAACCTTCTTATAGCTGAAATAGCCATAGCGTGCCGGTGCCGGTACGGTCTGCGCGCAGATGGCCGACGGCAGTAATACCGTCAGCAGTAAAGCGAGAAACAGTTTCTTCATATTGCTAAAAAAGACAAAAGTCTGCAGCGCCCGCCCCTTTCCGGGGCAGCACTACAGAACTTTCATTACTTAGATACAATAGTTTTATTTTAGCTTGTTATACTCCGTCTTGACCTGTGCCGAGACATCATCGCTGAGGGTCTCGTTGATGTACAGGGGCTGACCGGCGTTTTTCTCCATGATGTAGACGTACTTTCCAGCCTTGGCAACGTTCTGGATGGCTGTGCGAACCTTGTCGAGGATCGGGCCGAGCTGCTTCTGCTGCTCATCGTTGAAAGCCTTCTGGTTGTCCTGAGCGGTCTGCTGGATCTTTGTGTACATATCCTGCAGCTGCTTCTCGGTCTCCTCCTGCTTAGTGGTACTCATCGTAGCCTTCTGAGCATCGTAGTCCTTGGCCTTGCGCTCCAGTTCGTCCTGCATGGCCTTGAGGTTCTTCTGGTACTCGTCGCCCTTTGCCTGGAGAGCCTTCTGGACTGCCTGAGCCTCAGGAAGCGACTCGAGGAAAGCCTGGGAGTCGATGTAGCCGAACTTTGTCTGTGCGAACATTGTCATTGGTGCTAAGAGCATCAACATTAAAATCAGTTTTTTCATCTTCTTCGTTTTGTAGTTATAATATTATTTAATGTGTTAATTCGTGATTCAATCCGTGGCTACAACGGCCGTTTACTGGTCGTTGCTGTAGCCGAGTTTCTGCAATACCTCGTTGGAAATGTCTATCTTCGGCGAGCCGAAAACGATTCCCGCGTTGGCCGATCGGTCGACAACGAGGCTGTAGCCCCTCTGGTCGGCGATGTCCTTTACGGCATTGTAAATCTCGTCCTGGATAGGAGTCATGAGTGCTTCACGCTTCTTGAAGAGCTCGCCCTCCGGTCCGAAGTACTTCTTCTTGAGCTCCGAAGCCTCCTTTTCCTTTGCGAGGATATCGTCCTGGCGCTGTTTTTTCTGCTCCTGCGAGAGGAACACCACCTCGTTCTGGTAGTTCTTGTATAGTGTGCTGGCCTCCGTGTTGAGAGCCTCGACCTCGGCTTGCCATTTCTTGCTGACCTGATTGAGCTGTTCGTTGGCGCGCTCGTAGGCCGGAACGTTCTTCAGAATGTACTCCATATCGATGAGAGCAAACTTCTGGGCACTCATGGTCATGACGGTCATGAGCATCAATGCCAACATCAAAACCTTCTTTTTCATTTATGTAGCCTTTCTTTTTAAATCGTAATTTTTTTATTATCGTCCTGCCGCAATTGTCTAAGCAGTTATGCCGCAGGGAGGTATCGTTTAGAACTCCTGTCCGAGGATGAAGTGGAAGTTGCTTCCGCCTTTCTCCCATCGTGTACCCGTGAATACCTTGTCGAAACCGTATGCCCAGTCGATACCCATGAGTCCGACCATTGGCAGGTTGATACGGATACCGATACCCGCCGAGCGTTTCATGTCGAACGGGTTGAAGTCGCTGGTGTTGTACCATGAGTTACCGGCCTCTACGAATCCGAGTCCATAGATAGTGGTATTTCCCAAGAGGAACGGATAGCGCAGCTCGAGCGAGAATCTGTCGTAGGCGTAGGCGTTGTAGCTTCCCACTCCGGCCTTGGCAGCGGCACTCTGCGATATCGAACCGTTGTCGTAACCGCGCAGTCCGATAGTCTCCTCAGCATATCCAGTGGAGTATCCGCTCATACCGTCACCACCCATGTAGTACGTCTCGAACGGGCTCTTGTTGTACTTGTTATAGTGTCCGAGCAGACCCATCTCCACTCTTGTCATGAGTACGAAACATTTCTGTCCGCTGGTAAGGGCTGTAAACATCCTTCCCTGGAATTTCCACTTGTGGTATTCAATCCACTTGTACTTCTCCTGCTGTTCCTGCTCGAATGTTGACGAGTTGGCGTCGGTGGCCAGATGCTTATAGTCCTTGTTGTTGAACATTGACCATGGCGGGGTGAGGGTGACGCTGGCGGTGAATTCCGAGCCCCGTCGTGGATAGAGCTGGTTATCCGTTGACGATCTGTTGAGGGAAACGCTGAGGTTGATGTTGTTGGCATCGCCGTTGCGCATCAGGAAGTATCTCCAGTTCTTCAGCATGTATCTGTTGTATGCGAGCTGCATTGTCAGCGTGAAATAGTCGTCAGGCCAGCGCAGGCGCTTGCCCCATCCGATGTTCACACCTAACATCTTCACGTACGTATTCGGGTCGTAGTAGTTCTCGTAGTTGTTGTAGCCGTAGCTGCCCGAGCCGTAATAATAATTGTAGTAGTTCTGGAGATAGCCCTGATTATAGTATCTGCTCGAGACGTCGGTCTGCTTCGAGTAGTACATTCCGACGCTGAACTGTATAGGCCTCTTGCCTCCGAGCCAGTTTGTCGAGTAGCTGGCGTTGTAGCTCTGGTAGTAAGTACCGTTGGTCTGGGCACCGATTTGTAGGGTCTCACCGTCGCCGATAGGCATTATTCCGTGGCGTTTCCCGTTTTTGTGGAAGAGATTTGCCATTGAGAAATTGGTCAGTTTCAGTCCCACACGGCCAATGATACCCGTCTGACCCCATCCGAGCGAGAGCTCCACCTGGTCGTTACCCTTCTGCTTGAGGTTCCAGTTGATGTCGACGGTACCGTCCTCATAGTTCTGCTTCACGTCAGGTGTTACAGCCTCCGGGTCGAAATATCCCATGCTTGCGAGCTCACGTGCCGAGCGCTGCAGAGCCTCTTTCGAGAAGAGGTCGCCCGGTTTTGTGCGCAGTTCGCGCCGTACGACATTCTCGTAGAGCCTGTCGTTACCGTTTATCCTTACGTGGCTGATGTGGGCCTGCTGTCCCTCGTAGATGCGCATCTCAAGGTCGATGGAGTCGCCGACGATATTTACCTCGGCTGGATCGAGGCTGTAGAAAATGTAACCGTTGTTCCAGTAAGCGTTTCCGACGGCATCCTCGTCCTCTGTCAGACGCTTGTGGAGGTACGTCTGATTGTAGACGTCGCCCTTCTTCATATCTAACAGCCGCGACAGATAGTCGGTCGTATATACCGTGTTGCCCACCCATGTGATATTCCGGATGTAATATTTCTTGCCCTCATTGAGCTTGATGTAGATATCGACATGCTTGTCGTCGACATTCCATACGCTGTCCTTGAGGATTTCGGCGTCGCGGTATCCGTATTCGTTATATTTCGTAATGATATTTTTCTTGGCCTCCTCCCATCTCTCGGGAGTATACTTCTTAGGCTTGAAGAAGTTTGCGAACTTTCCTGCCTCGTGTATTTTCTTGAAGGCACCCTTAGTGAAGAGTCCTCCTTTTAACTTCTTGTCCGTCAGTTGGTTGTTGCCGTCGATGATGATGTTCCTCACCTTCATCTTCTGCTTTTTGTCGACATCGATGTCGAGGATGACCGAGTTCTTGTTGGCTACGTCGTCGCGCTGTCGGATGGAAATCTCTGCATTGTTGTATCCTTTATCGTCAAAGTATTTCTTAGCGAGCGTTTTGGCGCGGTCAATCATGTTCGGCGTTATCTGTCCGCCCTTGATGATGCCGAGCTTTTTGTCCATATCGTCGCGTTCGCTCTTCTTCAGTCCGATGTAGTTTATTACCGATACTCGCGGCCTTGTCTTCAGATAGATGTGCAAATAAACCTTGTCGCCGACGATGGAGTCGGCAGCTATCGACACGTCGGAGAATAGTCCGTGCTTCCAATACCTCTTCACGGCCTCGGTAATCTCGTTTCCCGGCAGACTGATTTCCTGTCCGACGGCGAGTCCCGAGATGCCCGTGAGCACATAGTCGTCGTAGCCTTCCACCCCCGATGTTGTTATACCACCTATAACGACAGTCTGCGGATTGCCGGCATACGATATTATCGGGTTGACGACTTTCTCCTGTGCCAACGCGTTTATAGAGATGCCAAAGAGAACTACCAACAGCAAGTGTTGTATTATTCCTGGATGGTTCCTGTACATATATTATATATATTATGTTTTATTTGCTCTCCCCCTCGTTGGGTGAGGTTTCAACCTGTTCTTCTGTTTTTCCGAATCTTCTCTGTCTGCTCTGGTAGCTTGCAATGGCCTTGTGGAGGTCTTCCTCCGAGAAGTCGGGCCAGTAAGTGTCGCAGAAGTACAGTTCCGAGTATGCTATCTGCCATAGCAGGTAGTTGCTTATCCTCAGTTCGCCTCCGGTTCTGATGAGCAGCTCCGGGTCGGGCATGAAGTTTGTCGTAAGTCGCTGGCTCACTGTGTCCTCGGTGATGTCGTCGGCGTTCAGCTCACCGCTCTTCACTTGCTCTGCAATCTGCCGTGCGGCCTCGGTAATCTCCCAGCGTGCGCTGTAGCTCAGGGCCACGACCATGGTCATCTTTGAGTTGTTGCGCGTGTGCTCCTCGGTCTCGTGGAGTTTCTCCTGCACCTCTTTCGGCAGTCGTCCGATGTCGCCGATAACCCGGAACCTCACGTTGTTTTTCATGAAAATCTCGTCCTCGAGCGATGTGAGTACGAGTCCCATGAGGGCGTGAATCTCCTCGGCGGGCCTGTTCCAGTTCTCCGTCGAGAAGGTGTAGAGCGTGAGGTATTTCACCCCGAGACGTGTACACTCCGATGTTATTCTCCTTACGGTGTCGACCCCGGCCTGATGGCCGTAGCTGCGGGGCTTGTTTCGCTCAGTGGCCCATCGTCCGTTGCCGTCCATGATGATGGCAATATGGCGTGGAATCCTTGACATATCGAGTTCGTTAGTCTTCATCTTCATTATGGCATGTACGGCACCGTGCTGAGAAGCTGTATGTCAGCGTCATCTGCAGAGTGCTGTAGCAATCAGTGTTTTTGAAAGCCCCCGAGCTGACGATGCCATACGGGTCCTTCTGACCGTCGAGCTCATCGCTCAGCGAGAAGTGCATGGCCCATTCCACTCCGAGGTTCATTCTTTTGTTTAATTTATATTTCAGTCCGATACCTATCGGAACGTTTGCCGAAAAGTCGTTTTTTTTGTCTCCGTTCTTTATGCTGACGAATGTGCCGCCCAATCCGCCGAAGATGAACGGCGTCACCCGCTGTGCTCCTCTGTAGTCTTTTCCGGTTCCATAGGGCCAGAAGTTGTATTCGAAGGTAATGTCCAAGCCCACGAGCGTGTTGCTAAACTCGTACGGTTTTGTGGCGAATGCAGGATAATAAGTCTTTACGTCGGCCGACGAGCCTTTTATCTTTCCTGTCTGCAAATTGAGTTTCAGTCCATAGTACGGGTTGAAGTTATACCTCGTTACTACCGATGCCATGGGCTGCAGGTCCTTCGTCAGGTTGCCGTTGAAGTCGCCGAGATACCCCATGAGTCCTCCGCCGACACCAATTTCCATCCTGTATTCGGGGTCTTCCTGCGCCTTTGCCGGCACGATTGCCGTGGCAGTGGCGATCAATATCAATGTCAGAATCTTTTTCAAACCTCTGTCCGTCCTTTAATTTTTCCACACAACGCCGTCGGCTATTATCCACAGCGAGCCCTCACTGTCGGTGGTCATGGCCATCTTTCCCACTGTAGCCTTCAGCTGCGCGGGCAGAGCTCTGTCGGCCTCTTGCCATGTCAGACCGCCGTCGCGGCTCTGCAGCATCGGGCTGACGCTGTCGGCCGAGCATACTACGGCCGTGGGGTAGCCGCCGTAGGTGGTCACCGCCAACGACGGAATATCGCCAAGAGCATATTTCGTGTTCCCGGCGTTGTCGACATAATTCCACGATGACTTTACGGGACTGCTCGAATAGTCGTCGAGCTTTGTCCAAATGCGTGCTGTGATGTCGTTGGCAGCGGTGCAGCGGCCCACAATCATCACCTGTGCTATGTTGTCGTTGGTTGTCAGCGCGTTGCATGTGTAGGCCACACCGTCGTCGGGCAGCATTGCTGCGTTGTCGTCGATGCCGTCGGCTGTCCACGTCACACCATTGTCGGCCGATGCCGCCATGCCCGTTGTAACGCCGTTGCCGTCGGCTGTCAGGGCGAAGAGATGAGCCGGACTTGCCGCCACGATGCGTTTCAGACTGCTGTTTGTCGCCACCGTTGTCCATGTCTGACCGTCGGCCGATGTCATTACGGCACCGTTGTCGAGGGCGTAGAGGACCTTGTCCTTGACGACGAATGTTGCTGTCGGCGAGAATGTCGCTGGGAGCTTTGTCCATGTAGCCCCGTCGGTGATGTCGGTGGCGTAGCCCACGGTGCGTCCTCCTTCGGTTCCGAAGGCGTAGAGCCGTGTTCCGGCTGCAAGAGCACGGATGTCGTCGAGTGCAGCGAGCTCAGCGTTTGTGGTCTTTGCTGTCCATGCCATTGTTCCCTCCGGCACCTTTCTTGCGTTCACGCTGACGGTGTAGTCGGTGTACCGCTGACCGTCCTGTGCCACGATTCGCACCGTCCGTGGAGTGCTGAAGTCGAGCGAGTCGGTGTTGCTGTAGTAGCGCAGCGAATCGCTTGTCGTCGATTTCATGAGAATAAGACCGTTGTTTACCGCCGTGATGGAGGCAATGACGTGCTTGAGGTCGGTGCCGTTGGGCATCGAGTCGGTGTTGTATATGCGGTGACCAATCTGGTCGATGGTGAACTTATACTTCGCACCGGCGTATGTAACCTTATACACTGAGTCGGCTCCCGTCGACGATGTGGTATGCAGATACCTGTTCATCGTGCCGAGGCTGAAGGCCGAAATGGCAGTGTCCTTATAATAGGTGTATTCAGTGTTATCATTGTCATCGCTGAGGCAGGAGGTCAGCAGCAGTGAGGCTGCGGCCAGGGCTATCAGCGAGAAGTGTCTTTTTCTCATATGAGCACAATTGTTGAATTTAGCTGCAAAGATAAGGAGATTTCACTAAAAAGACGGATTTTTTCCGTGATAATTGTGTTTTTCTATTAATAATGTGGTTATTTTAAGTTTATTTAGACAGACGGGATTGATTCACACGGCATTATTGGAGGTGGAAGTGGGGGCGTGGGGGAACGACCAATACACTATCATCAAGACGAGGTGTTGTCGGAATTTCGTTGGATCACATTTGCAGTTTAGGCCGTCCGACGACCAACTATGGACTTTAGTGAAATATTGTCGGTGGGATAGAACCCTGCATAACAGTCCGTTGCAGTGTACGTTATGCTCGTGTTCATCCCACCGCCATATCCCTCCGGTGACTTTATAATCCTTTATTATTTGTTGATTCCGGTATGGTGAAATACAGAATTATGTCCGTTACCAACACGAGGACCCAGAAAATCAGGTCCTTGTATAACTCCATAGATGCTGCGACGACGATGCCCGTTATTGCCGCTATGCCAGCATATACCCATGTCGACTTGTTCTCATAGGACAGCAGCAGTTTCTTTTCCTTGCATTTTACGAACGCAAAGATAAGTGCCACAATTACAATTCCCTGCACTGCCATAATGATATCGTTCATCATGTCGTTCTTCTCGATAACCGGCACAATGGCCATTAGCTGCAGCAAAAAGACCATCAGATAATCTGTCAGTTGGTGTGCTTTACTTTCAGTCATATATAATTCGTTTTGTTGTCAATAAGTTGTCTGCTTCAATTTTTTTCTGCTGCAAAGTTATTGCAATATCTTTGAACGTCAGGAATTTATCTTGTCTCAAAGTGTCTCAAAGTGTTATTGACTGTTAATTCACCGCTCTTTTCTGTTATTTTAGCTGATGAGATGAATGATATGAGACAAAATGAGAAAAATTTAATGATAAAGAATGCTGAATTTTTTGTATTTTTGCATACCAATTATTATTAACAATGCATAAACTCCGCTATATAGTAATATCTTTCTTAGTTCTTTTTCTGTTCTCTAATTGTTCCAAAGTTGTTGGTTCGGGGAGCGGTAAGGATAAAATATTGTCAGTCGGCTGCAAGGGCATACCTATGGCCTTAAACATGGCAGGGCCGCTGATAGGTAGCGTAGGCGGTGTTGACGAGCTTGGTATGTTGTCGGATTTATCAATTGAGGACTACAAAAGAATTCTTCAATCCAGTAAAGACGGCATCGTAAAGAGTGATGCCTTGAAGATGCTCTTCTACCTTTATAAAGGTATAGGCAACGATCAGGAGGCTTTTCGCTATGCATGTATGTATATCATGTCGACGGATTCAATATGCAGACCACAACGAAAAGCTATGCAGGTAAGTGCTGACAGTCAACTTGGAACCCCGATCGTCGGTAGTTATGATTACCAGTCGAACGACAAATCACAGTTGTACCGAAGTCTTTTTTATGCAGTCTCTTCCTCATTGTTTATCCTTATTTTGTGTATTATAAGTTTTGCGGTATATAAGAAAAACACTTTCACGGAAAGAAACTTGTTCAACTTGGTGATGATACAGTAGCTCCATATCGTACCATGAAGCAGGTTACAGAGATAATGATTGAGTATCAGAAGAAATAACTCTCGAAAAATTTGGGTATCAGAATTATTATTAATACATTTGCAATATGAAAAAGTTAGCTTTAATGATGCTGATTATACTGATGTCAATGTCAGTAGCAGCACAGGATTTTCTTCCCAAAAAAGCTTCTCCAGATTACCATAACAAGAGAGAGGCTGATAGCATACAGGAACTTATCGAAAAGAATAAGTCAGCAATTAAAGATACCATATCCTACGAGGACGCTTATGGAAATGCTGACTTAGACTACGTGTCAAGTATGCAGGTACGTGGTGAGTTCTTACGACAGGAAGGTATTGCACGAGGACTCCACATGATGCCAAAGGGAAACTTCGGATTTCCAGACTATGAGTTCTACTACAAGCACCCTGTCTATTTTGCAAGGGACGGAAAAAAGCTGATGGAGTTCTCCAAGACTTTCTTTGGTGAAAGTCCTATCATAATGGTACAACATAACATGGCTAACTGGGCTTTTGTCTTATGGGAGGTAAACTACAAGAATAAGTACGGGCTTAAAGCCTTAAATCAGATGTTACACAAGTATGGATGGAAGTAATATGGAACTTCGGAACTTCAATGTCGAAAAGGTATATAAGAAAGTTGTGAAATGTGTAATCGGAGATAAAATTGGAGTTAATGATAACTTCAATTCTGAGATTGAGAATATCCGTTCCATGATTTCACAGGTGGATGTAGTAAATGGGGAGTTCCTGCTAATGAGGGGACATATCCGTAAGGATGGTGAGCAGTGGACTCCCTTTCTACAGCCGGTAATACAATAAGCAGATTCTCTCAATGAAAGAAAGCATGAATACTCTATATTCAGACAAAGAGAGACTGCGGGAGGCTAACGAGTCGTATCTGAGCATGCTGCATAAGGTTGAATTCAAGGAAAGCGCAGAAGACGTTGTTGCTGGACTGCGACGTAGGATTAATGGCCCTGGGCAGCTTTCTGATGAAGATTGGAAGCGTTTTTATAATGCTGTCGATAAGTTGTATCCAGACTTCAGGTCGATTGTAGTCGGGAACCTTGCTGACATTACAGAGCAGAAGATGCAAACCTGTTATTTGTTGCGTGTTGGCTTTACGGCTTCACAGATACATAATCTGACCGATATTCCACGTGCTACCGTCTATAGATGGATAAAAAGTTTTAGTTGGGTCGTCAATAGGGAAGTAAAATCATTACCCGGATGCCATGCCGAGTGATAGTTTTAAGGCACCCTTGGTAATCTTCTGCTACCATTATCTCTAACAATTATTATGTCAAAATAATTCGCATCGCAATAAAATCTTTGTCACCTTTGTTACTCGTTGGTAATCAAGCGGTTACTGATATGGCCTTTTTGGCGTTGCGAAACGGCCCGTTTTAGAGTGCGAAACGGTCTGTTTGGCGTTGCGAAACGGCCTGTTTTAGAACGCGAAATGGCATGTATGGGAATGGTGTAAAGAAAATTCTGAATTTCCGTTTGATGATACTCGATTTTTACTCCATCCTGTTTGACTTCTTTTTTCGGTGTTGGCATACGCGCATTTCGTCAGCAAGGAAAGATGTCTGCGACTGTTTGCCTCCTTGTTACAGTGTTGGCATACATGTTTTTTGTCGCTGACAGTATGATGATGTGCCGCTGGAACGAAGAAAGGCCCGTCCTTTTGCAGGGACGAGCCTTTTGATTATCATTCATCGGCCGGTGGCATTATGCCGCTGAGCGGCTTGTGCCCGGGCCGGTGTTGGTTCTTAGTCGAGGTGAGGACCAGCAGCTACGAGAGCCTTACCAGCCTCGTTGCCTTCGTACTTCTTGAAGTTCTTGATGAAGCGTGCAGCCAGATCCTTAGCCTTCTCCTCCCACTGAGACTCATCAGCGTAGGTGTCGCGCGGATCGAGGATGTGAGAGTCAACGCCCTCGAGCTCTGTAGGAACGACGAAGTCGAAGTAAGGAATAACCTTCGTAGGAGCCTTGTCGATCTCGTGGTCGAGGATGCGGTCGATGATACCACGTGTATCGCGGATAGAGATACGCTTGCCGGTACCGTTCCAACCAGTGTTGACGAGGTAAGCCTTTGCACCGCTCTTCTCCATATGGCGAACGAGCTCCTCAGCATACTTTGTTGGGTGCAGCTCGAGGAAAGCCTGTCCGAAGCAAGCCGAGAAAGTAGGAGTCGGCTCAGTGATGCCGCGCTCTGTACCTGCGAGCTTTGCTGTGAATCCAGAGAGGAAGTAGTACTTTGTCTGCTCTGCGTTCAGGATAGATACTGGAGGCAGCACACCGAAGGCGTCGGCGCTGAGGAAGATAACCTGCTTAGCAGCCGGGCCCTGGCTCTCAGGACGCTGGATGTTCTTGATGTGATAGATAGGATAGCTTACACGAGTGTTCTCGGTAACGCTCTTGTCGGCGAAGTCAACCTTTCCGTTCTCGTCGACGGTGACGTTCTCAAGGAGAGCGTCGCGTGTGATAGCTCCGTAGATATCGGGCTCAGCCTCCTTGTCGAGGTTGATGACCTTGGCGTAGCAGCCGCCCTCGAGGTTGAAGACACCCTTGTCGTCCCATCCGTGCTCGTCGTCGCCGATGAGCTTACGCTTCGGGTCTGTCGACAGAGTGGTCTTACCGGTACCAGAGAGACCGAAGAAGATTGCGGTGTTCTCACCGTTCATGTCGGTGTTGGCAGAGCAGTGCATGCTGGCAATGCCACGCAGTGGCAAGAAGTAGTTCTGCATAGAGAACATACCCTTCTTCATCTCACCGCCGTACCATGTGTTGATGATAACCTGCTCCTTGCTTGTGACGTTGAATACGACAGCAGTCTCAGAGTGCAGGCCGAGCTCTTTCCAGTTCTCAACCTTTGCCTTCGATGCGTTGTAGACGATGAAGTCAGGCTCCTGCTCGAAATCAGCCTCTGTCTTTGGACGGATGAACATATTTGTCACGAAGTGTGCCTGCCAAGCCACCTCAACGATGAAGCGGACCTTCATGCGGGTGTCGCGGTGTGTGCCGCAGAAACCGTCGACGACGTAGAGCTTCTTGTTTGAGAGCTCTTCCTGAGCAATCTTCTTGACAGCCTTCCAAGCCTCCTTAGAAGCACGGTGGTTGTCGTTGTGGTACTCATCAGAATCCCACCAAACGGTGTCGTGAGATGTCTCATCGTCAACGATGAACTTATCCTTAGGAGAACGACCCGTGTAGATACCGGTCATGCAGTTAACTGCGCCCAGCTCGGTCTCCTGACACTTGTCGAAGCCCTCAAGGCCTTCCTTTGTCTCCTCGTTGAAGAGAACCTCGTAAGAAGGATTGTACAGAACCTCGGCTGTGCCGGTCTGGATTCCGTAGCTTGCTAATACTGACTTGTCAAACTTTGCCATTTCTTGAAATGTATTTTAAAGTTGTTGTTGAATATGCTTTAAATTTGCCGTTTGCAAAATTACGTATTTCTTGGATTAATGCCAAACGGGGAAAAGACAAAAAATCTCAATCCGGTGCATTGCAAGGTTAAAGAAATAAAAAATCGCCCTGCCTCTTTTACTTTTGCTATATGCACTTTGCAAAAGAGGTTGAAATTTATTACTTTTGCACAGCTAAGATAAAACCATCTACATTTATGAAAGTCATCAATTTCTCTGAGTCGAATAGTATCATCAATCAATATCTTGCTGAAATTCGCGACATACAGTATCAGAAGAACCGCCTCCTTTTCCGCAACAATATAGAGCGGATAGGTGAGATGGAGGCCTTCGAGATTTCGAAAACGCTCAACTACGAGTCGAAGGACATAGCCACACCATTAGGTATCTCGCGTGTCAACGTGCCGTCGGACAAGATTGTCCTGGCCACTATTTTCCGCGCCGGACTGCCGTTCCACAACGGATTTCTGAAGGTTTTCGACCATGCCGGCAACGCTTTTGTCAGTGCCTACCGCGAATATAAGGATGAGGCTCACCACAGTGTGAACATCCATGTGGAGTATCTCGCCACGCCGAGCATCGAGCAGAAGAATCTCATCATTGCCGACCCGATGCTCGCCACCGGCGGCAGTATGGAGTTGGGCTATAAGGCTTTCATCACCAAGGGCACTCCCAAGCGCATCGACGTGTGCTGCGTCATAGCCACTCCTGAGGGCATTGAGCACATCAAGAAAACCCTTCCCGACGATAAGACGACTATCTGGTGCGCGGCTATCGACCCGGGCATGAACGAGCATAAGTATATTGTTCCCGGTTTCGGCGACGCCGGCGACCTGTGTTATGGCGACAAACTGTAAGCGCGCCGTAGTCGTCGGGGCCAGTTCGGGCATGGGGCGGCTCGTCGCCGAGCGCCTCCTGCGCCGCGGATGGACTGTCGGTGTGGCCGCACGGCGCACCGACAAGCTCGCGACGATAGAGGTCGCGCGCCCCGACGGCACCGTTGTCCGCCCCGCGAAGGCATCCATCGACATCACCGCCGCCGACGCTCCGCAGCGCCTTCAGCGGCTCATCGATACCATTGGGGGTATGGACCTCTACTTCCATTCGTCGGGTGTGGGCAAGGTGAACATGCTCCTCGAACCGTCGGCCGAGCTCACCACCGTGAGTACCAATGCCTTAGGATTCACGCGGATGGTGGGCGCAGCCTTCCGGTATATGGCCGACCACGGTGGCGGACATATAGCCGTAATAACGAGTATTGCCGGAACGAGAGGACTGGGACCTGCTCCCGCCTACAGCGCGACGAAGGCTTTCGACAATACTTACATCGAGGCCTTGGAACAACTTGCCGCCACTCGTCGGCTCAATATCCGGTTCACCGACATCCGTCCCGGATTTGTCGACACCGATCTTATCCGTGGCAGCCACTTCCCTATGACCATGCGGCCGGAGACGGTAGCCGATGACATCGTGAGGGCTGTAACCTCCCGCCGGCATGTGCGGGTCATCGACTGGCGGTGGCGAGTCATCGTGGCACTATGGAGGCTGCTGCCCCGCTGGATATGGCGAAGGATGCCGTTGAGAGCTTAGCCCCGCGGCATCCTTCCGTTAGTTTTTTCTGGTTCTATACCCCTTTCTACCCCTCGTTCTACCCTCCTTTCTATACCTCTGAAATTTGGAATAGGGAAAAATATTTTGTAACTTTGCAGTCGGAAAACATCACCTATTTCACTTCCCAAATATCATTGGTTTCGAGGAGTTCCATGAAGTTGTGATACTTCTTCTTCTGCTCCACCTCTTTTAATTGGGCGTGCAGAGCATCGTCGTAAGTGGGGGCCTCGACATCGCGTATGACACCGAGGGCCACGGGAAATCCGTGCTCGTTGTCCATCATGGCGAGCTTCAGCTGCAGCGTATCGTCCTCACAGTGAGCGTCGTGGACGAGGATGTCGTCGATGGTTATGCCGTTCTCGCCAATCTTCACGACCTTCAGTCCGAATCCCTCCTGCACGAGTCCGTATTCGTTATTATCGCCGAAGACTAACGGCTTGCCGTGTTCCACGTATATGGCGTTGCGCTTCCGGCCCTCGTTGGTGTACACCGGCCCGTACGCTCCGTTGTTGAAGATCATGCAGTTCTGGAGAATCTCCACCACCGATGATCCCTTGTGGCGGCATGCCGTCTTCAGCACGTCGACGGTGTGGCGGGTGTCGTTGGCCACGGCGCGGGCGAAGAAGTGGCCCCGTGCACCAAAACAGAGCTCAGCAGGACGGAACGGGTCCTCGACGGTTCCGTAAGGACTCGACTTCGAGACGAATCCGCGCGGTGATGTGGGCGAGTACTGTCCTTTCGTCAGACCGTAGATGCGGTTGTTGAGGAGAATCATGTTGATGTCGATGTTCCGTCTGTTGGCGTGGATGAAGTGGTTGCCGCCGATGGCCAGTCCGTCGCCGTCGCCGCTTATCTGCCACACGGTGAGGTCGGGGTTGGCAACCTTCACGCCCGTGGCTACGGCTGCCGCACGGCCGTGGATGGTCTGCATGGCGTAGGCATGGACGTAGTAGGGCAGTCGGCTCGAGCATCCGATACCCGATATTACGGCCGTTTTGTATGGTGGAATGCCAAGCTCTGCCATCGCCTTTTGCAGCGAGGCGAGAAACGAATGGTCGCCGCAGCCGGGGCACCACCGTGGCTGTCCTTTCTTGAAGTCGTTCTCGTTGTACTGACGGTCAGTGGCCGTAGCAGCGTCGGGGGTAGCTTCCCCGGCAGTCGGATTTATTGTTTTGTCAGTAGAATTCATTGTTTCCATAGTGAAAAATCGTCTTTTTGTTGTCGAAAAAGTGTCATTGGCGAACCTCGTCATCGTCGAGGAGGGGCAGCATCGCGGCTACGAGCTGCTCCACCTTGAATGGCTGTCCCTTCACCTCGTTATACTGATGTGGGGCGAATCCGTCGACATTGGCCCTGAGCCAGGCGGCAAACTGTCCGAGGTTCTGCTCGCAAACGACTACCTGCTTGTAGCCGAGGAGCACCTCAGCGGTGTTCTTAGGCAGTGGGTTGATATACTCGAAGTGGGCCAGAGCCACCTTGTGACCTTTCTCGCGCAGTGCCTCCATGGCGGTGTAGAGGTGGCCGTAGGTGCCTCCCCAGCCCACTATCAGCAGGTCGGCGGTGCTGGCATCGCCCTCCACCTGCACGTCGGGCACCTCTATTCGCTTCACTTTCTCCTGCCGGGCGTGCACCATCAGGTTGTGATTGTCGGGGTCGTTGGATATTTCGCCGGTCGTTCCGTCCTTCTCCAGCCCCCCGATGATGTGCTCATAGCCTTCCTTGCCCGGTATCGCCCAGTAGCGTGCGCCGTTCTTCGGGTCGCGGTAGTAGGGCCGGTATTTCCCGCGCATGGCCTCGGTGGCATAGTGAGGGTGGATGGGAGCGAGGTCGTCGGCCACCGGCAGCCGCCATGCCGCTGAGCCGTTGGCAATGAACGCGTCGCTGAGGAGGACCACCGGTGTGACGTGTTCGACGGCTATCCGGCAGGCATTGTAGGCTGCCTCGAAGCAGTCGGTAGGACTCTTGGGGGCCACGACGGGCATGGGGCTCTCGCCGTTGCGCCCGAAGAGAGCCTGCAGGAGGTCGGTCTGCTCGGCTTTCGTGGGCAGTCCCGTCGACGGACCGCCCCTCTGCACGTCGACGACAACGAGCGGCAGCTCGTCCATGACGGCTAAGTTCATAGCCTCTGATTTAAGGCACATGCCCGGTCCGGAGGTCGACGTGACGGCCAAAGCTCCCGCGAAACTTGCACCGATGGCTGAGGCGCAGGCAGCAAGCTCGTCCTCGGCCTGTACCGTGATGACCCCGAGCGACTTGTGCTTTGCCAGCTCGTGGAGGATGTCGGTGGCCGGAGTGATGGGGTAGGAGCCCAGGTAGAGCTGCATGCCAGCCCTCTCGGCGGCTGCGATGAGGCCGTAGGCAGTGGCTTTGTTGCCCGTGATGTCCATGTATCTTCCCGGGTGGCGGTGACGCGATTCTACGCGGTAGGTGTGCGGCACCGATGCCTGGGTGTGCTCACCGTAGTCCCATCCGGCCTCCATAACGCGGATATTGGCCTCTGCTATCTCCGGTTTCTTGGCGAATTTATGGCGCAGGAACTCCCTTCCGAGTTCGAGATTGCGGTTGAAGAGCCAGCATACGACCCCTAAGGCGAACATGTTCCGGCTCTTGAGAATGGCCTTCATGCTCAGTCCCGAGTCCTTCAGAGCCTCCTTGACCATATTCGTCAGCGGACAGGCCACGACGCGGTCGCGGTCGATGCCGAGCTCCTCGAGGTAGTCGTAGCTCTTGAATTCGGCCTTCTTAAGGTCGGTCTCCTTGAACGAGTTGGTGTCGATGATGATGGTTGCCGTGGGCTTTGCGAACTTTATCTGCGTCTTCAGTGCCGCGGCGTTCATAGCCACGAGCACGTCGCACCTGTCGCCCGGTGTGAGCACCTTGTCGACATCGTTGCCTATGTGCACCTGATAACCGCTCACACCGGTCAGCGATCCTTGTGGGGCACGGATGTCAGCGGGGTAGTCGGGGAACGTTGATATGCCGTTGCCCTCGGTAGCCGAGATTGTTGAGAAAATGTTTCCTGCAAGTTGCATACCGTCGCCGGAGTCGCCGGAGAAGCGTATCACCACTTCCCGTAGCTCCTCGACGCTCATTCCTTCTGTCATGGTTTTTAATTATTTTGTTTTAGTATTTAAATGAACTTCCTCCAAGGAATTCTCTCAGCAGACTTGTCGGTGGCAGCGACCGTGCGGGTATCGGGTGGATATAGCTGAGGAATTTTCTCAGCCTGTAGGCCTCCGAGTATTCGTCGCAGTTCTCGGGTACGAGCTCGAGCACCGGTTCTGCCTGCTGCTTGATGACTGCAAGCTCGAAGAGCATGGCTGTGTTGAACATCACGTCGGCATTCTCCTGATACGGGAAAATCCACTTGTTCTCACCCGCCCTGACGCTTGGCCACCGGTGGATGGTGTCGCGTGCGCTGGCTCCGCGGTATTTGTTGTCGCGTATGATGCGGCGCAGCAGACGGTTGTCGGTAGTGGGAATGTAGTTGTGGTCGTCGAGAAGAATTGTCGTCAGGGCCGAGATGTACACCTTAAATTTACTCTCGTCGGGAATCTGCGCCGTGAGTTCGGGGTTCAGCGCGTGTATTCCCTCCATGACAAGAATCTGGTTGTCGGCCAGACGGAGCTTCTTTCCGCTCTTCTTGCTCGTCCCTGTCTGGAAATCATACTTGGGCAGTTCCACCTCCTCACCGCGGAAGAGGGCCTTCAGCTGCTCGTTGATGAGTGGCAGGTTGAGGGCATAGATGCTCTCGTAGTCGAGCTCGCCGTTCTCGTCCTTCGGTGTTTTCGATCGGTCGACGAAGTAGTCGTCGAGTGAGATCTGCACCGGTTTGATGCCGTTGGTGAGCAACTGTATCGACAAGCGCTTGCAGAATGTGGTCTTTCCCGACGACGACGGTCCTGCGATGAGCACCACGCGCGTACCTTTTCTATTAGCTATCGTCTCGGCAATCTGCGAAATCTTCTTCTCCTGCAGGGCCTCCGACACGTTTATGAGGTCGGTGGCCAGTCCGCTCTCCACCGCTTCGTTGAAGTCGCCGACGGTCTGTATGCCCATAATCTTCTGCCAGCGGTGATGCTCCTTGAATATCTCGAACATCTTGTCCTGCCGGATGAGGGCACCGAGGCGCGATGGGTCGTTTCTGTCGGGGATGCGCAGGAGTATTCCGTCGTAGTATTTCTCAACGCCGAAGAGATAAAGTTTCGACGTGTTCGTGAGCAATGAGCCGTAGAAGTAGTCGACATAGTCATCTATCTGGTAATAAGTGGTATATAGCTTCCCGGCACTCCGCAGGAGCTTGGCCTTCGAGATGTCGCCCTTCTCCTCAAACATCTTTATCGCGTTCTCCGTAGGCACGACGAAACGGCGCACCGGAATCTTCGCGTCGATAATCTCCTGCATCCTCCGCCGAATCTTGTCGACATCCTCGAGACCCACGGGGTGGCCTATGTTCAGGTTGCAGTAGTAGCCGTTGGAAACCGGAATGTCGATGATGACATTCGACTTCGGGTATATGTCGTGGACGGCCTTGGAGAGTACGAAGAACAGCGAGCGTGTGTAGTTTCGCAGTCCGCTCGATGTGTGTAGGTCGAGATATTCGAGGTCTTTGTTGTTGTAGATGCGGTAATGCAGTCCTTCCACCACATTATTTACCTTACAACTGACTGGTCCGTAGTCCATTTTCAGGCCCGCCAAAGAAAAAATCTCAGAAAGTGTGCTACCTGTTGGTACGTTTAGAGATTTTTTATTATTTTTGCAACGGATTTGTATCATCTGTTTCATTTGCGTTAAGATTATGTTAAACAATCCCGTTTCATTAGGTTTTGTCACCGCTTTCATCGAGGCGGTGCCATTAGTCACGCACAAAGATACTACATTTCTTTTGACTCTCAAAACAATTTTGGCATGTTTTCTCCAAAGTTTTCGACAAGAACAAAACATTTGAAAAAATAATATATGGGTGTTTACTTATTAACAATTGTAGGAGCATTAGCGCTGCTCATCTACGGAATGAAAATCATGAGCGAGGCCTTGCAGAAGATGGCAGGCTCGCAGTTGCGCCACGTCCTGAGTAAGATGACGACGAACCGCATCTCGGGTGTCCTGACAGGAATGTTCACCACCGTTGCCGTCCAGTCGTCGACGGCCACCACCGTGATGACGGTGTCGTTCGTCAATGCGGGTCTTCTCACCCTTGTCCAGGCTATCTCGGTCATCATGGGTGCCAATATCGGCACCACTCTCACGGCCTGGATCATGTCGGCCGGTTTCTCCTTCAATATCATTAATGTGGTGTGGCCGGCGTTCCTCATCGGTTTGCTGCTCATCTACTCAAAGCGTCACCGCTACATCGGCGACTTTATCTTCGGTGTAGCGTTCATGTTTTTCGCCCTGGGAACACTGAATGCCACCGGCAAAGCGATGGACCTGGCTCACAACCAGGCTCTTATCCACATCTTCGAGAGCTTCGATCCCTACAGCTACAGTACCATTCTGCTGTTCCTCGTTATCGGAACGGTGCTCACATGTATCATCCAGAGCTCGGCGGCACTGATGGCTATCACGATGGTCCTGTGCTCCAGCGGTGTCCTTCCCATCTATCCCGGTATAGCCCTGGTGCTCGGCGAGAATATCGGAACGACGCTCACAGCCAATCTTGCGGCCCTCACCGGTAATACCGAGGCCCGTCGTGCGGCCTTCGGCCACTTCTTCTTCAATGTCTTCGGTGTCTTCTGGGTGCTCATAGTCTTCTATCCCTTTGTCGATTTCGTATGCAGTCTCGTCGGTCTCGACCCCCATGCTGCCAAGCAGAGCGCTGTCCGCCTGAGTTTTGCCCTTGCCGCTTTCCACACCTGTTTCAACGTCACGAACACCATCATCCTCCTGCCTTTCGTCAAGCAGATAGCCAAGGTGTGCTGCATGGTTTGGAAACCGAAGAAGAACAAGGACGAGGACGACTTCCGTCTGCGTTTCATCCAGGCTGGTATCATGAAGACTCCGGAGCTCTCAGTGCTTGAGGCTCAGAAGGAAATCCACTCCTTTGCCACCCGCATCCAGCGCATGTTCCACATGGTTGAGGAACTGCTCAACGAGAAGGACACGAGCAAGTTCACCAAGCTTTTTACGCGTATTGAGAAGTATGAAGGCATCTCCGACAATATGGAAATAGAGATTGCCAAGTACCTCGACCAAGTAAGTAACGCCCACCTCAGTGACGACACGAAGAACAAAGTGAGGGCTATGCTCCGCGAGATCAGCGAGATAGAGAGTATCGGCGATGCCAACTACAATATGGCGCGCACCATCAACCGCCTCGTCAAGGGCAAGGAGGACTTCAGCGCCGACCAGTATGAGCACATCCATCAGATGATGCAGCTCACCGACGATGCCCTCACCCAGATGAACCGCATCCTCGTGGGTCATAAGGCCGACAACGATGTGAACCGCAGTTTCAACATTGAGAACGAGATGAACAACTATCGCTCGCAGTTGAAGAGTCAGAACATCAACGACATCAACGACCATAAGTACACCTACGCCATCGGAACGATGTACATGGACCTTATCCAGGAGTGCGAGAAACTTGGCGACTATGTCGTTAACGTCGTCGAGGCCCGTATGGGTGAGCGCCAGAAAGAGGCCTGAAACAATTCGAATCACCACCGCGAATCAGCCATGCAGAAGTGCGGAGAGGGTGGGGAGAAATGCCATTCGTGGCAGAGAAAACCTCACAATGAGGCATAACCTTGAGTTACATCTCTGCCATTTACAGCCTCGGATAGGCTGAATCATGATTAACCCCGGACTAAGCGAGCGGTAACGAGCGCAGTCCGGGGTTAATGTGTTATAGGGGTTATGCAGTCAGTGCCTCGAAGAAGTACAATAGTACGGAGTGCGCAAGACCTCATTATGTGGCGTTTCTGCGCATTCCGCTATTCAACCTCTCCGAGGCTGGTCGTGGATTTCTTGCGGCCGCGTTCCTCCCCAGACTGCGGTCGCTGCGCTCCCTTAGTCTGGGGTTATTGAGAATTAAGCCCCGTCGGGGCTTTTCCGTGGCAGAAGGTAGCCCAATGATGGGCCCGAAAATAATGGAAATAAATGTAAGAATAATTCAAACATTATTCTTATTCTGTTCGTCTTTGTAACTTGTTGGTAATCAATCACTTTCTAATACTTGTCATTTTGCGTTGCGAAACGGACCGTTTTAGACGCTGAAACGGCCCGTTTTGCAAGCTCAAACAGGCCGTTTCGCAATGCCAAACGGTATGTTTGGGAATCGTGTAAGGATTTTTCTCAATTTTGTCCTGTTCCTCCCCCGTGCCGACAAAATAGTAAAACTTCACCGGAATTACACGTTATTGCCTAAGCAAAAGGACGGCTATGAACAATGAGGCCGGAGGAAAGAATTTTCATCGGCACATAAATGAGAAAAGATTCTGAATAATTTGCCTGTAACGGAAAATAATGCTATCTTTGTGCACGAATCAATGATAATTATTGCCGATAGCGGAAAATGGAAACATTGTCATCATCACAGTTTGCTGAATTGTACGGCCTTTCCGACAGGACTGTCCGTAACTACTGTCGTCAGGGAAAGATTGCCGGAGCGTTTCTCACGGGGAAGGTTTGGAACATTCCTGCCGACTCGTTGCCGCCGGAGAGAAAGAAGAAACGTCTTTCGCCACTGCTCAAGGTGCTGCGGGAGCAGAAGGATGGTAAGGTAAAGGGCGGTATCTACCACCGTGTGCAGATTGACCTTACCTACAACTCTAACCATATAGAGGGAAGCAAGTTGACTAAGGATCAGACGCGAATGATTTTCGAGACGCACACCATCATGGCGCAGGCGGATTCGACGGTCAGGGTTGACGAAATCATCGAGACGGTCAACCATTTCCGTTGTGTCGACTTCATCATCGACCATGCCCTTGACCCGCTCACTGAGGGTATGATAAAGCAGCTGCATAAGATTCTGAAGACTGGCACCGTCGACAGTACAAAGGACTGGTTTGCCGTGGGCGATTATAAACGTCTGCCCAATGAGGTGGGCGGTATAGAGACATCATCGCCGGAGGATGTGACAAAGGACATGAGGACATTGCTTGACTGGTACCGACAGCAGAAGCCCAAGACGGAGGAGACTATAATAGGTTTCCATAAGCGTTTCGAGACCATCCATCCATTTCAGGATGGCAATGGCAGGGTAGGGCGGCTTGTGATGTTCAAGGAGTGTCTGGCCAACAATCTTGTGCCTTTCATTATTGATGAGAATCTGCGGTTCTTCTATTACCGGGGACTGCGCGAGTGGCCGCACATCAAAGGCTATCTCATCGACACATGCCTTGCCGCACAGGACAAGTTCAAGGAGTTGCTTGACTATTTCCGGATTAAATACTAATCTCTATGTCTTCGCTTCAGGGCTAAGCGTATTGCCACGTGATCCATTTGCATGGGTTGGGGTTTATCCCCATCCTTCGGCCAAGAGAGATTTGCTTTTTGCCACTACCAGCCCCAGCGGGGCTGAATCATCAATAACCCCGGACTAAGCGAGCGATAGCGAGCGCAGTCCGGGGTACACGAATCCGTGCGGATAAGCACTCAGTGCCTCGAAGAGGTACAATAGCACCAAGTGCGTAAAAGTCACAGACAGAGATGATTCTGCGCGTTCCGCTATTCAACCTCTCCGAGGCTGGTCGTGGATTTCTTGCGGCCGCGTTCCTCCCCAGACTGCGGTCGCTGTGCTCCCTTAGTCCGGGGTTATTGAGAATTAAGCCCCGTCGGGGCTTTGCGTTTGCTGAAAAAATTACACGTTGCAGTAGGATGGGGATAAACCCCACCCCTACTGTGGATGCGTGCAACACATTAATTATCAGAGGATTGCAATCGGAATCCCCTTTGCATGGCAGGTATGCAGGGTTACGGACCGACCGCTGCCTCGAAGAACCAATGAATACAACTATTCGGTCTTACGACTGAGTCCCGTCTCTCTTTCGGGCACCCCCTCGTTATCTCGATGCGATACCGCAATCCGTTTCATCCGGTTGCAGTAAGTATGTAAACGTAGAATTTAATTCTTTTAATAACGTTATAATTGTAATAACAGATAAAAGTTGTACTTTTGCATTTTGTAAACAAGCAACTATCATTCGGATGTCACAAGGACTCTATCAGAATCAGGAACAAAAGCAACAACAGCTCCAGCGGCTCTCGCAGCAGCAGATGCTACAGGTGCGTCTGTTGGAGATGCCCATTGCCGAACTGGAGGATGCCGTCAGTGCCGAGATCAACGACAATCCGGCCTTGGAGACCGGTCGCGACGATGACGACCACGGCGACGACATCGCCTCTGGTGCCGACGATTCCACTCCGGCCGATGACGATTACGTCAGCAGCGAGGAGCAGGAGGAGCGTAAGGACGAACTCGACTCCGCTCTCGACAGGATGGGAGCCGACGACGAAATGCCGGAACCTGCGGCCTACGGACAGAACAATAAGGACAATGCTGACTACGAGGAGATTGTCTATGGCGACACCACCTCGTTTATCGACAAGCTCAACGAGCAGATGAACACCTGCGAGCTGACCGACAAGCAGCATGCCATCATGGAGTATCTCATCGGCAGCCTCGACGACGACGGACTGCTGCGCAAGGACCTCGACACCATCAGCGACGAGCTTGCCATATACCATAACGTCGATGCATCGGAGAAGGAGATTGCCGACGTGCTGAGGATTCTGCAGACCTTCGACCCCGCCGGCATCGGTGCCCGGTCGCTCCAGGAGTGTCTCCAGCTGCAGGTCAGGCGGAAAAAGGACTCCAAGGTCAAGGACCTTATGCTCCGTGTCGTCGGCGACCTCTACGACGATTTCATCAAAAACCACTGGGATAAAATCCGTACCCAGCTCAACCTCAACGACATACAGACCAAAGCCCTGCAGGACGAGATACGGAAACTGAACCCCAAGCCGGGTGCGTCGATGGGCGAGACCATGGGACGCAACACCCAGCAGATAACCCCCGACTTCATTGTCGACACCGCCGACGACGGAACGGTGACCTTCACCCTCAACGACGGCGACATTCCCCACCTGCACGTCTCGCGCACCTTCGCCGACATGCTCACGGCCTATAAGGACAACAAGAAAGGCATGAGCCGCCAGACAAAGGAGGCCCTGCTCTACGCCAAGGAGAAAGTCGACAAGGCCCAGGGCTATATCGAGGCCATCAAGCAGCGGCGCCATACCCTCTACACGACGATGAAGGCCATCATCGACATCCAGAAGAAATTCTTCCAGGACGGCGACGAGGCCGACCTCAAGCCGATGATTCTCAAGGATGTAGCCGACAGGACGGGCCTCGACATATCGACAATTTCGCGTGTGAGCAACATCAAATATGCCCAGACTAAATGGGGAATGTTCCCCCTGCGGTTCTTCTTCACCGACAGCTACACCACCGACAGCGGTGAGGAGTTCTCGACGCGGAAGATAAAGCTCGCCCTCAAGGACGTCATCGACGGCGAGGACAAGGCGCGGCCCCTCAGCGACGAGGCCCTCACGAAGGCCATGGCCGACAGGGGATTCCCAATAGCGCGCCGGACCATTGCCAAATACCGCGAGCAGATGGGCATTCCGGTGGCGAGAATGCGTAAACAATGAAAACAGAGATACAGCAACAGTGAACGAAAAGAAAATCATATTGGCATCGAGGATCATCAGCATGGTCACCACACCGTTCTATCTGCCGGTGTTAGGGCTCATCTTCCTCTTCACCTTCAGCTATCTGAGCATCTTCCCGACGATGTACAAACTGCTGATGGTGCTGCTCTTCTATCTCTTCAGCGTCCTCCTGCCGACGTATCTCATCCACGTCTACAGCAAGTACGAGGGATGGACGACCAAGCAGCTCATCAACCGCGAGCGCCGTATGGTGCCCTACGTCATCTCCATCCTCTGCTACTTCCTTGGGTTCTATCTGCTTACGCTGATGAACACCCCCGACTTCATCAGCGTCATCTTCGTCGTGGCAATCATCATCCAGGTGCTCTGTGCCGCCGTCAACCGGTGGTGGAAAATTTCCATCCACAGTGCCGGCATCGGCGGTGTCACCGGCATGGTCGTCGCCTTCTCGCTCATTCTCAGTTTCGACCCAACGTGGTGGCTGTGCATGCTGCTGCTCATCGCCGGACTCGTGGGTACAGCGCGTATGGTGCTCCGTCAGCACTCGCTGGCCCAGATCGTCTGCGGATACCTCATTGGCCTCGCCTCGGGATTCATCATCGTGATGGTAATTTAGATTAAAACGATTCGACAACAACAATATAAAAAAGAGATTACTATGAAACCATTAGTCAGCATTATCATGGGCTCGACAAGCGACCTGCCCGTAATGGAGAAAGCCTGCAAATGGCTTGAGCAACAAGAGATTCCCTTCGAGATCAACGCTCTCTCGGCCCATCGCACCCCCGACGCCGTGGAGTCATTCGCCAAGGGCGCTAAGGCCCGTGGCATCCGCGTCATCATCGCCGGTGCAGGTATGGCTGCCGCCCTGCCGGGAGTCATCGCCGCGTCGACACCGCTGCCCGTCATCGGTGTGCCTATAAAGGGAATGCTCGACGGTCTCGATGCCATGCTCAGCATCATCCAGATGCCACCGGGGATTCCCGTGGCCACAGTAGGTGTTAACGGAGCCCAGAATGCCGCTATCCTCGCAGCCGAAATCATGGCCCTCGCCGACGAGAAGATTGCCGCTAAGGTGGAGGCCTGGAAGGCCGGTCTCGGCGTGAAGATCGAGAAAGCCAATAAGGAGCTCGACGCCATCAAGGACTATAAGTTCAAGTGCTGAGCCTATGGACCTGTTCAATTTCGAACGACGGAAGAGCAGCGTCGCCCATGCCGGCACGCTGAACATCGGTGGCGACAACCCCGTGCGGGTGCAGTCGATGACCACCACCAACACCAACGACACCGCAGCGAGCGTGGCTCAGGCCGAGCGCATCATCGATGCCGGCGGTGAGCTCGTACGCCTCACCACGCAGGGACGCCGCGAGGCCGAGAACATGAAGAACATCAAGGACGCTCTCGTGGCCGACGGCTACCGCCAGCCCATCTGCGCCGATGTCCACTTCAACGCCAATGTGGCCGACGTGGCGGCGATGTATGCCGACAAGGTGCGCATCAATCCCGGCAATTATGTCGACCCCGCGCGGACGTTCAAGAAGCTTGAGTACACCGATGAGGAGTATGCCCAGGAGCTGAAGAAGATTGAGGACCGCCTTACGCCGTTTATAAAGATATGTAAGGAGCACCACACCTGCGTACGCATAGGTGTCAACCACGGCAGCCTCTCCGACCGCATCCGCAACCGCTACGGCGACACGCCGGAGGGAATCGTCGAGAGCTGCATGGAGTTTCTCCGTATCTTTAGGAAACAGCACTTCGACGATGTCGTCATCTCCATCAAATCGTCGAATACAGTGGTGATGGTCGAGTCGGTGCGGCTGCTCGTAGCGCGCATGGACGACGAGGACATGCACTATCCGCTCCACCTCGGCGTCACCGAGGCCGGTGAGGGCGAGGACGGCCGAATAAAGAGTGCCGTGGGCATCGGGGCCCTCCTTGCCGACGGTATCGGCGATACCATCCGTGTCAGCCTTAGCGAGGAGCCGGAGGAGGAAATTCCCGTTGCTCGCCACCTCGTGTGGTATGCCCGCCGCAAGCAGGGTCACATGCTCATCCCCGGCAGGGAGGCTAAGAGCTTCAACTGGGTGCACCCCACACGGCGGAGCACCGTAGCCGTGGGCAATATCGGCGGCGACAATGTGCCGGTGGTCATCACTTCGGCGGTGAAGACTGCGGGCTCCGACAGCGGCAGCCGCCCGAACGTGGTGAAACTTGCCGGTGGTCCGAAGGCCGATTATATATATGTAGGCGACAAAATACCGGAATCTCCCGTCAAAGGGCAGAAATACATCGTCGATTTCAACGTCTATGATCAGCTCTTGGCCGACGCCGACCGCGACAGCGCTGAGGTGGCGGCAACGTTCTTCCCCATCTATCCGGCACCATCGATGCCGTTCGTGGGCCGGAACAATGCTCCACTGAAGTTCCTCACCCTCCAGTTCGGCACTCCCTCGGAGGAGTATCTCGCTTGTCTGAAGGCCCATCCCGAGGTCGTAGTGGTGTGTATGACGCACCATCAGAACCGCCTCGGCGACCAGCGCGCCCTCGTCCACGAGATGATGGAGGCCGGAGTGACCAATCCGGTGGTCTTCGCCGAGATGTACAACCACAACAGTGCCGACAACGGGGCTGCGAAATTCCAGCTCGAGGCTGCTGCCGACATGGGCGCACTGATGATTGACGGACTTACCGACGGACTATGGCTGATGAACGACGGCGACATTCCGGACGATTTCATCACCGATACCGCCTTCGCAATCCTGCAGGCCGGACGACTCAGAATGGTAAAGACGGAGTATATCTCCTGTCCGGGCTGCGGTCGCACTCTCTACGATCTGCGCTCTACGATAGCCCGCATAAAGGAGGCAACGAAGGACATGAAGGGTCTGAAAATCGGAATAATGGGATGTATCGTCAACGGTCCCGGCGAGATGGCCGATGCCGACTACGGTTATGTCGGTGCCGGTCCGGGCAAGGTGTCGCTCTATCACAAGAAGGAATGTGTGGAGCATGGCATCCCCGAAGCTGAGGCCGTCGACCACCTTCTCCGCCTCATTCGTGACACCCAAGCCAAGCATTGACTCTCAGGCGAAGTAGAGCAACCACGCTGCCCGTAGTCAATAACACCATAAAAGCCGGACTATCATCCTGATAGCCCGGCTTTTCTCTGCCCTTCCGTTCCCGCCTCTTTACTCCATGCCCCTGCTCCGTAGCCCATTGCAAAGACTCGGCACAAGATCCCCGTTGCGACAATTATTTGAATTTCCTAACTCCATCACTTTTCAATAAAACATAATTTTTATATTCTGATTATCAGATCATTATGTTTTTTCTATGTTGATTCAGGGTGACGCATACCCAGTGCCGCTCGGGGAAATCATGCGACTCTTTTGTTTAGCGTTCATATTCATACATTGATCGCATTTACCCAGTGCAGGGGAGGGCTTCATGCCCTCCCTCGAAAAATGTCCCAACCGCTATGAAAAAACACCACTGATTTGAAACACCGCCGCGAGGGAAAATAGGTCGAACATCGTTTTAGGAAGGGCATGAAGCCCTTCCCTGCATTGGCACTACTGCAGGGATAAATCAATAGTAGAGATTTTTCGCTATCATACTTACAGACAGGAAAAGCCAATGCTACAACAAAGCAATACTGAAATATCTTTACACCATTCTAATACATACCATTTCGGCTTCCCAAACGGTCCGTTTCAGCTTGCGAAACAGACCGTTTCGCGTCCTAAAACGGACCGTTTTAGAACGCAAAAAGGCATGTGTTAGTAACCCATTGAAAATCAATGTTGTACAGAGGTGGCGCAATAGATGGAATAATATGAATTATCTTAACAATTTGTTATCGGTGTGCTCTCTCCATGACCCTACTAAGCGAAAAGAACTATAGCATCTACACCATGGCATGCAATGATCATCTGTCAGAGGCAACCAATGCAACAATTATGCCATGTCAGTCAAAATTTAAATGAAGGAGCCGTATGAATAAGCAGATAGTAGCCACCAGCACAGCCAGTCTGATCAACGGAGAAAAGATTGCAGTAAGAAAATGCAGCGAGCCGGAAGATGATTTACTACAGATATACGACACGCTCAAGGTGGACCATATTCCAATAAAGATAAGAAAATTTGTGTGGACCCAAAAAGCGGATTTCAAAAAAAGCGAATCTTGGAAATCAGGGGGTTAGCTGAAATATAGCTGCAATGTGGGTTAAAAGAGAGTGGTATCATGGACAGTGATGATATGGAGAATGACTCACGTTGGGCGAGACAGAACAATATCTTCACGAAAATGGATTCCTTTGGAAACGGCAGACAGTATGCAAGACCTATATGATCCTTGGTGGGGGTGCCCTATTATCTGAGTTTGCTTGACAACAAGATGGGACTGCCGGCCAATGTGGATCGTCTGTTCTTTTCTGAGGATGCGGAGCTGGCACATGAGTATGAACGGCTGTTCAGTTCCCTCTTTTGCAATCCACAGCCGTACAAAGATATTATTCGTTTGTTGACTGACAACAAGAGCGGGTTGACACGCAAGGAGATAAGCAGCAAGCTGGGTAAGGAAAGCGGAGGAAATCTGTCGAAACTGTTGACGAACCTTGAGAACTGCGACTTTCTCAGGAAATATAATGTCCGTGAGAGGAAGATCAACTCCAACAACGGTATCTATCAGTTAACCGACTTTTACGTCAGATTCTACAATGACTTTAGCTGCACACATTCTACCGACCGTCATTATTGGTCGAACGCTCTCAACACACCCAAACAAAACAATTGGTATGGCCTGAACACAAACGTGTACTCGTCGGAAGTGGCCGTTTCACTTGACATGAATGCGCTGTTAGATTGATTGCATAGGTATCGGGTATCGCTCCAACGTGAACTGTGAAGGTCTTTGTCCTTGGCGAGAATAGAAACAAGAACTGCAAGGTTGATGACTCCTCGCAAAGCCGCCAAGGACGCAAAGCTGCCTACGGCTTAACGCTAAGAGAGCTTTCCGCACACAAAGTTATATCTTTTTTCGGTTAGCATGCAAATTCCATCCGATTTCTATCTCTCGCTCGTAATTATTTCGTAATTTTGTACCACAAACCTAAACGGTGAGAAAATGGCATATATCTATGATAATATAAACGACAAGTT
>Ga0256406_1000534_pt1 | contig 68630 bp, 62 predicted proteins | sample RumenRJG_03DNA_FD_185986 | JGI IMG/M metagenome (GOLD analysis project Ga0256406, IMG submission 185986) | Bovine rumen microbial communities from Lethbridge, Alberta, Canada - RJG_03 | ecosystem: Host-associated > Mammals > Digestive system > Stomach > Rumen | place: Canada: Alberta | collected... | reverse complement strand
GTCATCTCGTTTCTCCTTTATCACGTTGTTTGGTCGCAATAATGGTAACCGAAATGAGGTGACCTTTCAACATCTATTTGTTTAATGTACTCGGGATCTTACCCACAATCTATCCCGAAGCCTCGAAGCTTGGAGACCTTGCTCATGTTCCGACCATCCTTAGTTTCCTTATTGAATACCCTGCACAGTTCCTTATCCGGTTCAGCCTTGCCTCTGGCTATATGCCGCATCTCATCAAGCGTGTCCTTCGGCTGCAGATGGTTGGTAATGATCTTCCCGTCTATTCCTACATAAACCATATAAAACGGATGCAGTCGGTTCTGGTTCTTGATATTGATCTTCGTATTCATATTCTTCAGGACAAAGATCACGCCGGGCTTTTCTCCATGCGCGACCGCGTGGATTCCAAACGGCATATGGTCAATGCCCTTATGCTCTTTCATGTAGGCAAGAAGATCCATTCGGAAATCATTGAGCCCCATATCCGTAATGGAAATGCCGGAATTCATTTCTTCCAGATCAACAACTTCCTCCTGCAGTTTCTTTAGCTGCGCTTTCCGATATTCCAGATCACCCTTTTCATCCTGGTTGATCAGGTCATCATCGCCGGTCGAAGTCATGACGGAGATGCGCATTCTGGTTTCGACCCTGGCTTTCAGGTTGATGTACTCGTCCAGCGTCAGATCTGGCCAGAAGTTCACCAGCTGGATCACTTTATTTTTACTGCCGATACGGTCAATTCTGCCAAACCGCTGAATGATCCGGACTGGATTCCAATGAATGTCGTAATTGATGCAGTAGTCGCAGTCCTGCAGGTTTTGTCCTTCAGAAATACAGTCCGTCCCGATCAGAATATCGATGTTATTATTTGTGTCCTTCGGATAAAGGACATCCCTGTCTTTCGACATCGGAGAAAAACAGGAAAGCACATGGTTCATTTCTGCCTTAAAATTCGGGATCGTCGTCCGGCCTTCCACGCTGCCTGTAACAAGAGCAGTATTGAGTCCCAGCTGCTTTGCCTTCGGTGCAATATTCTCATACAGATATTCTGCTGTATCAGCAAACGCCGTGAAAATCAGGACTTTCCTGTTGCCCGGATTGATCGGATTTTCTTCCTTCTTCCGAATCACTTCAATCAGCTGATTCAGCTTGTAATCGTATTCCGGCGTAATGTCCTCAACCATACTGATAAGGACGGATAACGTATCAAGGTCCGAGTCCATATCTCGTTTCCACGAAATGTAATCCATGTCCCGAAGGTCGATCTGCACCTTCTTGCCGACAGAAAAGAAATCGGTATTCTGGTCGTCATCATCGAATCCCGCAGCCTCTCCGGACAGATCTGTCATCTCACTTAAATTCCCAGTTCCGTTATGCATGAAATCATCAATGATCTGAGAAGTATCATATAGATACTGGTACACCCGCTTCACAGTCAGAAGGAAGGAATGAACGGAGCTTTCCATCCGCTTCAGTAGGTTGATACTCATCAGGCGCTGGATACCGGTCTCACGTCCCTTTCGGAAGTTTTCTGTCTCCTCTTCAGACAGATACTTTGACAGCTTGCTCGGCAGAATGAACTGTGTCGGCGTGTATATTGTCAGCTTCAGGTCGGAAAGGCATTCATACACTTCCTTATAGTTGATCGCACCCTTCTTATCTGTCAGCTTCGGATATAGGGATATCGGTTTGTTCCTCGTAGGGAATGTACCGATATCCTTAGTGTCGTAATAGGTCTGGATGTGGTGGCGGGATCTCGCGATCGTCACGGAATCCAGCACCTCGAAGAAGTCAAAGTCCAGCTGGGAGAGCAGGTTCTGTGTCGTCCGTTCTTCCTCTGGGAGCTTACACCAAGCGTTGTAAACCTTCTGTGCCTGCCGAAAGATCGTATCGATATCTGACTTCGTATTCAGCTTATCGTTGATCTCTTCCGGATTTCCTTCATAGGCCAGAGCCAGCTGATTGCGGAGATCATAGAAACGGTTATTTACCGGTGTGGCAGAGAGCATCAGCACCTTGGTTCGTACACCCGGCTTTATCACTCGGTTCATTAACCGCATATACCGGTTTTCTTTTTCTCCGCCGTGGGTATTGGTACCATTTCCATTACGAAAGTTATGACTCTCATCGATCACAACAAGGTCATAGTTTCCCCAGTTAATTCTGTCAATTGGAAGGCCGATCGGCGTCATGCCGCTGTTCCTTGAAAGGTCTGTATGATAAAGAACATCATAGCGGAAGCGATCTTTCGCCAGCGTATTATTCACGAGATTTCCTCGATATGTCATCCAGTTCTCCGAGAGCTTCTTTGGGCAGAGGACAAGTACGTTCTTATTCCGGCCTTCGTAATATTTGATGACCGCAAGCGCAGTGAAAGTTTTACCAAGACCGACACTGTCCGCCAGAATGCAGCCGTTATACTGCTCCAGCTTATTGATGATTTCAAGAGCAGCATCCTTCTGAAAATTGTAGAGCTTATTCCAGATCACGCTGTTCTTGAATCCAGTTGCTTCATTTGGCAGGACATCTTCTGAAATATCATCGAGGAATTCATTGAAGATGTTGTAAAGAGTCATGAAGTAGATCAGCTCAGGAGAATTCTCCTGATAGACTGTGCTGATCATCTCAATGACGTCATTCGTCACGTCCGTCAGCTTTTCTTTATCGTTCCAGACATTTTCAAAAAGGCTCAAAAATTCCCTGCTGGCCGGATTCTCGAACCGGGTCACCATGTTGCTGATATTGTTCCCACGCTCACATCCCAGATCAACTGCCGTGAATGAGTTCATCGGCATATAGGTATAGGCATCCTCCGGATTTTCAACGACAAGGAAATTATTCATTCCTTCTCTGGTAGTGTTGGTACGGAAGGAAGCCTTGCGACGCATCCAGTCAGCGCATTCCTTGGCCACAGCCTTCTGTTTCAGTTCATTCCGAAGACGCACTTCAAACTCTGTACCGTACAGACTCTTCTCCCGGTTCAGCCTCGGAATATAGAATTCCCTACGCTCCTTCTGTGTCTTCTCAGCGACAAATGTCGGAGACGTAAATATAAACCGGAACTCATCGCAGCTTTCCAACTCGTCTTTTAATGCCTGATATGCATAAATGGAGAAACATGCCGCCGCAATGGACAGCTTGCTGCCTGATTGTATTTTCTTCGTAAGGTCATCCTTTACGACCTTGGTTGTATTATTGAATGTATCCATTAAAACGACTCCATTCCTGCTGCCAGATTACCGCTTCACACTTTCTGTATCAGACTTCTGCTTGACGTCCACAGGGTCTGTGTCGAGTACTTTTTTCTCGTCTCCGGGTTCCGACTCACTCTCATGATTTCATTAATATTACAGTTCAACGCTTCACAAATCTTCAGCAATACGTCTGTGGTAATATCCTCGCCCTTTCCTAACTTTGCAAGAGAAGTTGTGCTGATACCACTCTGCTCCCGGAGGTCTTTCTTGCCCATAATCACTTCTCCTTTGCAGCATCAGCATCCATAAATCTGCGGATTTCATTTTCTAACTGGTTTTTGTCAGGAAGATAGAGCTGATAGCGACTGACAAAAAGCTGATTAGAAATATTCTGTGTTGCATATTTCACCATCAATTTATCCTCATAGGCACCCATAACAATGCCGATTGGTTCTGTATCCCCGGGCGTATTCATTTCTTCTCTATAATAATTGAGATATAAATTCATCTGTCCGATATCTTCGTGCTGTACTTCTCCACGTTTCAAATCAATCAGAACAAAGCATTTTAAAATACGGTGATAAAACACGAGGTCAATTTTAAAAATTCTACCGCCGATATTTACCCGCTGTTGTCTGCCTACATACGTAAAACCTTTGCCAAGTTCAAGAAGGAACTGACTCAGGTTGTTTATCAGAGCTGTCTCCAGATCGCCTTCCTTATAGACAGGTAATTCCGGAAGCCCAACAAATTCAAATACATATGGATCCTTCACAACATCTTCCGGCTTTTCAACAATCTGCCCTTTTTCTGCAAGCATCATAACTTCATCTTTATTTTTGCTGAGAGCCAGACGCTGATAGAGCATACTGCTCATCTGCCGTTTCAGTTCTCTGACGCCCCAGTTTTCCTGCTCGCACTCTCGCAGATAAAATGATCTTTCCTGTGGATCATCAATTTTGAGTAGCTCCACGTAATGGCTCCAGCTTAATTTTGCAGACAGTGTCTGCAAAATTGGAAATGTAAGATAGAGCTTGCGCATCTTATTCACATTGCTCATGCCAAAGCCTTTTCCATATCTTTCGCTCAGATCATGAGACAGTCGCTTTAAGGTTTCTGAACCATATTCTGCCTTCTCATGGCCTGCCTGCTCATACAAAACGATATATCTGCCAATATTCCAGTTTGTTTCGACAATGGCCTGATTGACCTGATTAACTGCTTTCTGTCTGCCGTTGTTTAACGCTATTCCGATGTTCTGCAGTAAATCCTGATATTCTGCATTATCTGATACAGGCTGACTGATGTTTTTACCCGCCATACTCAGTTCTCCTTCAGTTTTTTACAGACAACAGAATTATCCCTTCTCCAGTTGGAGATCTTACACAAAACCGCTTCAGGTTCTTCCGACTGTGTATCTGATAATTCCGGTATCATATCAAAGAACGACATCTGGTGATATTCCTCAGAAAGATCCAGCCCCCGCTTCTTCATCAGCTTATAGCTTTTCTTATAAGCCGAAGTAAATTTGACGTTTAAGATCATTCAGGCTTCAAGAGCTTTCTTAAGATCTTCCATACTGGTGTATCCCGGAACGTCAGGGTCACGGGAAATGCGTTTTGCCTCATTGGCAGCGCTGAGCAATTCATTGGAGTACTGCGGAACCTCAACCTTGAAAGGAAGTCCACCTCTCAGGATGCACTGTCTTAAGAAAATATTAACAGCGCCGGACATGTCCAGGCCAAGTTCACTAAAGAGTTCGTTCGCCTGCTTTTTAACACCGGAATCGATACGGATCTGCGTTTGAACTGTAGACATATAAATCATCTCCTTTCAGCTCAAATTATAATTCGTTTGGTTTACGTTGTCAATCATAGCTACAATTTTTTTGCTAGTGGGAGGGGCGGTCTGAATCTCTAAAAGCGATAATCCAAACCGGTCAACATCCCACCAGAACCTCACGATATTAGAGTTAGCGGACCTCCAGGAATCCACAAGAGGCTGAAGCTCTTCCCCTGAAAGTCCCATCTCGATAGCTCCCATGGATTTAAGGGCTCCTACGGATTCGCCGTATCCCAGAGCAAGTTCCGCAATCTTGCCTTTCTGACTAAGCTCCGCATTCTGACCATGCTTTTCAATAGGAAACCCGAACATAGCCGATGCGGATGCACAATAGATATCCCCGTTATTCACAAATACATCCGTCCGCCACTGTTTCCCTGCAAGCCACGATAATACCCTCGCCTCTATCTCCGAAAAATCCGCCACCCCATAGACCATATCTGTTAGAGCCGTCTTTCCCTGAAGAAAACACTTGCAAATGATTCGCAAATGTATATAATAGATATTAATGTGCAAATGATTCGCATTTTAGGACAGGGTGATTACATGAAGGATTACAAATCCCAGTACAGAAGCTGGATCATTAATTATTTTGAAAATCATGAGAACGAGATCGTGTCTGCATCCTCTATTCTTGAGAAGATGCGTGGTGACGGCCTGACCATCAATCAGGCCACTGTATATCGCAATCTCGACCGACTGGAATGCTCAGGGTTGATCCAGGGGCACAGGCTTGATGCAAAGGAAGAGAAATATTATCAGTATCTGAAGGAGGGTCACGACTGCCCGCATCATCTGCATCTCTACTGCAGGAGCTGCGGCAGCATAATTCATCTGGACTGTGAATTCATGCGAAGCATCCAGGATCATCTCCTGAAGGATCATGGATTCACACTTGACTGTGGGGATTCGGTACTTGTGGGATTATGTGAGGATTGCAGAAAGAAAGGTAAGACTCAGTCATGAGTATGTTTATAGATGCACTTGTTGACTCTCTGGTCGACACACTAAAGCTTATTCCGTTCCTTTTCATCACATATCTGCTGATGGAATACCTGGAGCACCATACTGCCTCAAGGGCCACCGGTCTGCTCGCCCGCATGGGAAAGGCAGGCCCTGTATTCGGGGGATTCTTCGGAATCATCCCACAGTGCGGATTCTCTGCGAGTGCCGCAAGCCTCTATTCAGGCGGCGTGATCACCCTCGGCACGATGCTGGCTGTTTTTCTCTCGACATCAGATGAGATGCTGCCTATCTTCATATCTGAGCAGGTCGCTCCATCGAAAATACTGACAATCCTTGGCATAAAGGCTGTTCTTGGCGTATTGTCCGGCCTTGTCGTCGATGCCATTCTGCGTCATACCAGATGGAGAGACAAGGGAGAAAAGAGCATCCACGACCTCTGTGTCGAGGAGCACGCTGACTATGAAAATGATGAAAAAAGCGGCATTTTCCGTGCCGCCCTTACACATACGATAAATATCGTGATCTTTATCTTTATAATAACCCTTGCACTGACGCTTCTCGTAGATGCCATCGGTCAGAGAAGGATTGCCGGATTCCTGAATACTATCCCTGTACTTGGTGTATTCCTTGCTGCCCTGATCGGACTGATCCCGAACTGCGGAGCCTCTGTCGCCCTGACACAGCTGTATCTGACAGGCATGATGTCATTCGGGCAGATGATGGCAGGATTGCTTGTCGGCGCCGGAGTCGGGCTGCTCGTGCTGTTCCGCACGAACCACCATCATCTCAGCGAGAATATCAGGATTACGGTATTACTCTACTGCATAGGAGCCTTCTGGGGGATTATCCTGGAGCTGATTGCCTGAATCAGCAGAATATCTCACCTGGTATATTCTCAATCAGACTGTCGATCGTAGTGAGTATTATTTATACAAGGAAAATCCCAAGTACCGTTGAAATAAGCGCCTGTATCAGTGCAAATCTCACAACCACCTGTGTATCTGACCATGACCTGCCCTCTTCAGAGCGAAGCTGGTCATGAATCGGTGTACGGATATTCTTCATAAAGCTCTTCCTGTGCAGGAACCTGATCACAGATACCTTGATGAGTCCAAGACCACCATCTATGATAAGCACCAGTGAAAGAATGATATAGCTGAACGGATGCTGCGACTTCATAGCAAGAAGCGCGATTGCATATCCGAGTGCTCTCGAGCCTGCGTCACCCATGAGCATCGAGCTCGGCTTCGTATTGAAGCACAGGTATGCAGCAATAACCCCGAGAAGTACGCAGGTGTAATCAGCATATTCTCCAAGGTTTCCCTTGAAAAGTATTGCAAACGAAGCTATCGTCACGAATGACACCGATGCGCACAGCCCGTCGATTCCGTCTGAACAGTTCGTCACATTGATGGCTGTCCAGATAAGAATGATTCCAAGAATAAAATACGCAACTACCGGGATATTGAATGACAGCCCGAAGAAATATACCTGTGTGCCATTTTCTCTGAGGAAAATGATCATAGTGATGATCGCGATCACAAGATCGATCGCGCCCTTCTTATAGTCCTGCCACGGAATATCAGATGCATCATCTAAATAACCTGACAGCATCACGCAGTTGATCAGAACTATATATATGATACTTTCTATCGATATCGGACAGAAAACCAGCACCACCACTGAGAATACCGGAATCATAATGACTCCGACTCCCCTTATCTTTCCCCTTGACTGTGCTCCATTCACGGCGAAATCCCTGCCATGATCTCTCGGCAGAAAATTAAACCTCCTTGCCAGAAGCAGATACGCCACTACAAATCCCAGGACTGCAACCAGGCAGAACAGCTGAGGGCTGCTGATACTATTTTCCAGATACTGATACAACATTTTATTTTCCTCTAAGTATTTTTGAATTAATTCTAGCATTTTCCCCAATGTAAAACAAGATGAAAAAGAGGACAGGTCCCTTTTTCATCTTTAGGAATATTCTGACACCTTCATCTGCAATTCTGTCACATACTCACTCACATCAGACGTCTCATACCTGTCTATATGGCAGAATTCCACGAGGTCCCCGGCCTTTTTCAGGCCATGCTCCTCGCAGTACGCAAGCATCTCCGGATAATATTCAGGTGTCTGTGTAAACGACCCCTTATACGCCAGGGAAAGATATTTTCCCTTATCTAATGAAAAGTTGGTGTCGAGATTCAGGTACCTCGAATAGAAAAAAATGGCCTTCGTCGCGAAATCTCCACAATCACCCATTTTTTCCGTATCAAGCACATAACAGTCGCAGGCCCCGATCGTCGTCACCCTGCTCGATGAATCACTCCTGAACTCAGCCAGGCGGTAATTGATCTCGTTATCAGGCATGCTTCCCTCTGAAATAAGCAGACACCTTCTCTCCGGAAGGTCAAGCTCATGAATGGCACCCGATGTATCCAGGCTCACGGCCTCGTGAATCGATCTGAGTCTTGATTTGATATTCCCCTTAATATTGGAAAGCTGCCTGATTTTCTCATCGATAACGGATGATTCCTCATCAAGCATTGCTGTCACATGTTTCAGGTTCCTGTCCTTTTCGAACTCGAGTATCTCATCGGTTGAAAAGCCTATTGCCAGAAGCTCCCGGACAGTATTCATCGTGCGGATATCATCAAGCGTATAGAGCCGGTAATTATTTTCCTCATTCCTTACCGGATGCAGAAGTCCCACCTTTTCGTAGTACCTGATCGAATCTACACCAATATTAAAAAGCTTTGATATTTCACCTATCCTGAAAAGACCGTTTTCACTCATGTATGGCATGGTAGCACACCCAATAAAAAAAGACAAGAGAGCCTCTCTCCTGTCTTTTTAAATAAAAAATTTTAATTATTCTGTATCTGTATCAGATTTCGTAGAATCTCTCATATCTGAGAGGCTCGATATCGGTTATCGGCTTCTCGCCTACTACCTCCTGGGCCATGATGTAGCCTACTGCCGGAGCCGTTCCGAAGCCGTGGCCGTTGAAGCCGCAGGCAAGAATCAGACCTTCTGCCTCTTCTGGTCTGCCAAGTACGCATACACCATCTTTCGTACAGTCGAGGATTCCAGACCAGCTACGGACAATCTTCGCCTTGGCAAGTGCCGGGATCCAGCTCTCGATAGCTCTGCATGAGGCTCCGAGTGTAGCTGCATGCTGCTGTCTCTGATCGTTTGGATCCTTGACTTCCATATACCCTTCAAGTCCTGACTCAGCGCCGAAAACGAATGAGCCATGTCTCGTCTGATGCCCATAGAAATCAGCTGCTGCAGTTCCAAGCATCTGAGGGAACATCTCAGGTTCCATCTCTGTGACAAGCGCACAGTCTACAAGAGGATTCATCGGCACATCAAGCCCTACACTATTCATGATCCTTCTCGAATCATATCCTGCGGCAAGGATTATATCTCCGGCTTCAAAAATGGTACCATCCTTGAGACATACCTTTCTTACCTTGTCATGTACTTTCTCGAGATGGTCTACAAATGCTCCTGTGAAAAATCTGACGCCAAGCTCAAGATCCTTCAGATAATAAGCAAGTGTTGCTACGAGAGGATTTGCATGTCCATCTGTCGGACAGAAACTGGCACCAATTACGTCCTCTGACATACATGGAGCTATTTTTCTTACTTCATCGCCTGATATCATATCAAGCTTCAGACCACCGGCCTCGCAGCTTTCCTTCAGTGCGGTAAGCTTTTTGATATGGGCCTCTGTCTTTCCGAGACGAAGGTTTCCTTTCTGGGTGTACTCGACATCACGTCCGAGCTCCTCAGATAGCGTAGGCCAGAACTTCTGAACCGCTGTCATGGCAAGTCCAAGTTCTCTCGGGTCACGTCCTGACTGACGGACACCACCGCCGTTACGGCTTGAGGCTCCATGTCCTATAGAATCACTGCCCTCAAGAACTACGATATCCTTTACACCCTTTTTCTTCAGATAATATGCACTGGCGCAGCCTACGATGCCGCCGCCGATGATAATTACGTCTGCTGTTGTCTTCATCGTAAGCCTCCAATCTCTGCATCATGTTCCTGACCTCTGTCGTTTCCACCGATCCCCATATCAACAGGTCTCATTGGTGTACGTGCAGTGGCAAGTGTCACATCATTAGGTCTTACGCCAAGCTCCTTGGCTACGAGTCTTCTTGTAAGTGTTCCGCAGGTCTGTCCCTGACAGAGACCCATTCCACATCTGAGAAGTCGCCTCAGTTCCTCTATTGTTGTAATTCCCTCGTGCAGAGCCTTTCTGATCTCACCCTTGGTCACCTCTTCACAGCGGCATACCAGAAGGTCGTCATCATCTTCAGGCACATAAGGGCCGATTTCCTTCAGTTTTTCTTCAATGTCTAACATGATTCGCTCCTTTCTCACTGTGCCTTATAGAAACGTGCTCTGTCTATATATTCCATTGGAACCTTCATCGTCACAAGGTTCGTACCATCGAAAGCCTTTGATGAGCGGACATTTGTGATCTCCACATCGCAGATCTTCTCACCGCTTCTTGAAAGGCCATAGCCCTTGTCGCCCTTCTGTGGGAGCGGAAGGAATTCGTATGGAATAGTTACCTCGCCATAGCCTGGCTCAGTATCCTCAGCTACGAGGAAGATTGCCTGTCCTGAGCAGCTTGCCACACACATTCCACAGTTGATACACTCGCTGCCTTCAACCGAGATAGGAAGTGAAGTGATATTATCTCCGATTGAGATGCATCCCTTCTTGCATGCATCCTGGCATGGGTTACAAGGTATGTTCTGTGTACATTCGATGACCGGATGAACCTTGACCTGCTTCCTGAATCCAGGGAACCTCGTGATCTCATCATCTGCTACATATCCGTGTGTCAGAAGGTTCTCCGAAATATCAATTCCTTCATCGGTCTTCTCGATCCTCTTGCCTCTGTTCTTCGGTGCAAACATACCCTGACGAAGAGACTCAAGTGACTTGTCAAGTTCCTTCTCTCTTGCCTCTCTTGTCTCATGATCTGTATATCCGAGATACTCTGCTATTGCTGCCCCGCTCATGCGGCCTTCGATCATTGCTGATGAAGCCTCTTCGATTCCTGCCACATCACCGGCTGCATAGATGCCCGGGATTGATGTAGCTCCGGTCTCATCACACTTAGGTACGAATCCACCAGTAGATGTATCCATCTCTATGCCGTCCATCTTGAGAAGCTGTGCCATAGGCGAAAGGCCTACTGCCACGCAGACTGTATCAACATCGAAGTGCTTCTCCGTTCCAGGAATGAAGTTGAAATGACCATCAACCTCCTGGATTGTAACTCCGGTAACGCAGTCAGTGCCTTCTACTTCCTTTATTGTATGTGAAAGGTAGAATGGAACTCCGGTTCTTGCAACCTTAGCAGCATGAACTCCATATCCACCGATTCTTGGTGCTGCATCTGCAAGTGCTACGACCTCACATCCTGCCTGCATCAGCTGGAATGATACTACGAGTCCTACATTACCTGTACCAAGCATCAGAATCCTGTTACCCGGCTTGATATGATGAAGGTTCATCATCGTCTGGGCTGCACCTGCTCCGATTACTCCCGGGAGAGTCCAGCCACGGAAATTTACCATGTTCTCAGCTGCACCTGTTGCTACAAGAACAGCATCACCCTTATAGTGCTTTACTTCGTCTCCCTGCTGTACAAGTACTTCCTTTTCAGGATATAGGCCAAGGACTGTAGCATTGAGTACTACCTCAACTCCTGCATCCTCTGCTTCCTTCAGAAGATCCTGGCCGATTCGGAAGCCTCTTATTTTAGCCTTATGTTCCTTCGATCCGAAGAACTTATGGATCTGCTTGAAAAGCTGTCCGCCCGGGGCTGCATTTTCATCAAATACTGTTGCCTTTACTCCTGCTTTTGCTGCCTCAATAGCTGCTGAAAGTCCTGCAGGACCCGCACCAACTACGATCAGCTCTTTCTTTTCTACTGACATGAACAGCCTCCTTACTTCTCAATTTCCAACGGTTTTACGCCATCCTGTGTCTGTATCTTCATGCCCTCACGAAGAGGTGTGATACAGGTCCTTACATTTGGCTGTCCGTCAACTACCATTACGCAGTCAGTACATCTGCCTATCGCACAGAAGACGCCTCTCGGCTCATGCCTCTTGGCCGTATATCTGTGTATCATGATTCCATTTACCCTGAGGGCTGCCGCGATCGGCTCTCCCTCATATCCCTGAAGCGTCTTGCCGTCGTAGGTGAAGCTGACGAGCTTTCCTTCAGGACTTTCTCCTAAAATCGGGTGATTCTTGATTCTGTCCATGTCTTTTCCTCCATTTCTACTTGCTAAGGGATTAGGGGTTAGGGGTTAGGGATTAGGGAATAGTACTTATCAATCCCCTATCCCCTATCCCCTATATCCTATATCCTATACCCTATTTCCATATGCCCCTATACTTCCTAATACGGTAATACATCGGGTTTTCCATTGCTAATACTTTTTCCATTGGTACTGCCTTGAACAGCGGTATTCTCATCTTGTACTTAATCCAGAAGATCGAATACACGAAAAGGATTGCCGTTATTATGCCAGTTACTATAAGTATCTGGTTCCTTTCTACAGGGTCTGTAGAAATATTTGCTATCATGAAAATGATTCCTGCGATGCTGATACACGGAAGCACCGGTCCTAAAGGAACCTTGAAGTTTCTCGGAGCCTTCGGCAGCTTGTGTCTGAACACCATCAGATCTATATTTGCCATTGCGTAGGATGCCATCCAGAACACCGATCCTACCTGAATCAGAAATGAAATCCTGTCTGATGAATTCTGAGAGATCCATGCGCAGATCATGATACCTATGGAGATAATCCAGCACCCGATGAACGGTACTTTATTCTTATTCATCTTGCCGAAGAACTGCGGCATCAGGTTCGTGTGGCTCATTCCTGCAAAAATTTCCGAGAGCCCCTGTACAGTAGAGTTCTGTGTACTTACTACTGCAAGTCCGGATACTATGCACATCCATATCTGTCCGACTCTGCCAAAGAGCGCTTCGCCATACAGCATATGCGGTGCAGCTGAATTCATCAGATCGTCCCATTTAGTGTAGTTGTGAAATCCGAAGATCATTATGATCTGAACTACACAGATGATTCCGAGTCCCATGAACATTCCGAGTGGTACATTCCTCTTGGCATTCTTGACATCCTTTGATATAGGTATGGCATATTCTGCTCCAATGAAGAGCCAGAAGCCTATTGCGGTAAGTGACACTATCGAAAGCGGTGTCTGAGTACCTACAACTGCTGGCTGACTGACCACAGTTCCGGTTCCGATCTTCAGTGCCCCGATGATTCCCATTACAAGCATTGAGCCAAGCATCAGGTAACTCACGAGATCCTGAATCTTTGCAAACATATCGACTCCGCGAAGATTTGCGATAAGAATGATAACCGATGCCAGCACTACCCAGAAGTAGTTCGGTATAGGAAGCCCGAGTACCGTTCCCATTGCGTATGCAAAAATTGATGCCTCTACCCCGCATGAGAGGATATTCGATACCATGTATCCGCCTACCATAAGAACTATAGTAGGTATCGGTCCGACACCAGCAAGTGTATACTGAGCGAGACCTCCAGTCACATTCGGCATTATCGCATTAAGCTCTGCAAGTGTTGCCATCGTGATCATATTGAACAGACACGCAATGATCATCGCCGGGATGAACATCTCTCCTGCCTGCCCAGCGCCCTGCCCCAGCTGGACCAGAGTACTAGTCGCAATGACGAGTCCTACGGAAACCGATATGACGTTCCTGAGCCCTAATTTCTTTTCTTCCATAGCTTTTCCTTACTAAGTTGACAGTTATAAAGCATCCTTACCCTCATCTCCGGTTCTCACCCTGATCACGTTATCGAGGCTGTAAACGAAGATTTTTCCATCACCGATATGACCGGTATATAGTGTCTTCAGCAGTTCGTCGGTAATCCTTTTTACTCTGTCGGTCTCTACTACTACCGAAACCTCAATCTTTGGGAGAAGCTCCATCTCATAGTTCTCATCTACCTCATACTCCCTGGTGCCCTTCTCTACTCCGCATCCAAGGACCTGGGTGAAGGTCATGCCTCCTACCTTGAGCTCCGAAAGCTCCTTCTTTATAGCTGCGAATTTTGACATATCACAGATAACTTCGATCTTACTTAATGCTGCCATAGTGTTGTCCTCCTTATTATTGCTTGTATAGTTATGAGTTATGAGTTTTGAGTTATGAGTTATGAGGCTTTGTTGGTATAAAATATGCGTATATTTCATTAGCATATTTATACTAATAAAATACACGCACTTCATTGTACCTGATAACTCTTAACTTATAACTCTAAACTTTTAACTCGTAACCCGTAACTCACGACTCTCAACTCACGCCAATCATGCCATCTCCGGCTTGTCCCAGAGATTCAGCTTCACTCCGATGCCTTCCTTCAATGCTCTTCTATATACCGAGCATCCCCAGGCGACATCCTCTACCGGCATTCCGCCGACTGAGTAGACAATTACTTCATCATCTGATTTCCTTCCAGGTGCCTTGCCCTCGATTATATCTGTGATTTCTGTGATATCTGAGAACTTGTTTTTGCCTTCATGTACCAGATCAGTGAACTTGCATCCAATGATTCCCATCTTCGGATAAGTCGGATACGGATATTCATTAGCCCAGGCCTCGTACAGCTTGTAGTTGTCAACCACGAATCTGCATTTGCTGAGATAATCATCATCAAATCTTGCTGCCGATGGCATTGATATGAATGCTCCCGGCTTTACCCAGTCACCGCTGATATACGGATATGTATTTACTACATCCGGATCATCGGATGTCTGCGCCGTGGTTGTAAAAGCTATGACGTCTGCGCCTCTGATCGCTTCTTCATCGGTATCGCATACATTTATCTCGTCGAACTGAGGATATTCCTTCTTTACGAACTCGATAAAGGAATCGATTGACTTGCGTCCTCTTCCTTTGATATTTACCCTGTGAAGCTTCGGGCAGGTCACTGCAAAAGCTGCAAGTGAGGTCTTTCCCATGACTCCCGGTCCGATGATCGCTGCTGTCTCGGAATCCTTTCTTGCCAGATATCTCGCTCCGACTCCCGGAATTCCTCCGGTCCTGTATGCGGAAAGGAGGTTTGCCGACATGAATGCGAGCGGTGCTCCTGTGTCCTTGTCATTAAGGACCATCATCAGGATCGATCTTGGAAGACCTTTATCCTTATTTTCTACATTCGATCCGTACCACTTGACACCTGCCATCTGGTACTTGCCCCCGAGGTATGCCGGCATTGCCATGAACCTGCGGTCCTGTGTGTTCTTCGGCATTCCAGGGAACTTCGGGTCATCCGGGAATGTAACCATACATCCATGGGAATTGTGATTCTCACCACCCATCATGTAGTCGCCTGCCTTCAGAAGCTTCAGCATGTCCTCCATCGAATCGATACATGCTGACATGTCCTTGACTCCGGCCTTTACCATATCCGGCTCACTCAGGTAAAGAAAATCAATCTTTGTATCCATGTTGCCTCCTTGCTATTGTAGTCTATATCAGCTTTTCCGTTCCTTCTAGTAAAAATAGGAACAAAAAACACCGGTCCATTTCTGGTACCGGCGCCTTTGCCTTTACTTCTGCTGTTGTTTGCATTCTAAACCCTTGTATTATACCAGGGTCAATATATTGAATTGTATTTATTTCAATACTCAGTCAGAATTTTCTCCACATCCCCTGCATCATACGTGACATTGCTCTTATGCTCTGTTTCTATAACATAAAGTGCATGTGCTGCAAGATGCTCGGCAGCCTGCTCGAGGTCACGAACACCCGGCTGGTCCCTATAGATTTCTACTATCTTCTTTGCTCCATCATCAGTGATAATGCACTCCTCAGGTCGGATCTGCATCCTCTTCAGCACCTTTGGCAGTGAAAAACGCTCGAAGATCATCTTCTTCTCATCTGCCGTGTAGTCATCTATGTCTATCACCGCAAATCTAGTCATCAGTGGGTCTGAGATCCTGGACTTATCATTTGCTGTAGCTATAGGATACACTCCATTTGTAGGTATGGTGCACTCCACATAGTTGTCTGTGAATCCAAGATTATCTAATAATGTAAGAAGTGCATCTGCCGGGCTCATGCCGCTCTTTCCTGCCTCTGCCTTATCCAGCTCATTTATAATGAAGACAAGGTTCGATGAGCCTGCCTCTGAAAAGGCTTCCATTATCTTCCCAGGCTTGGCGTTCGAATACACACGAGGGCTGCCAGTCAAGGCCTCTGCATCATTTATCGTGCTCATATCAAGGGCTGTCCACGGGAGCTTCAGTATCTTTGCAACCGCATAGGCTATCTGCGACTTTCCTACTCCTGCAGGGCCACAGAGAAGCAGCCCGTATGCAGGCAATGTATGTGTACGATTGATCTGGATAATAGTCTCTATGATTCTCTGCTTCACCCTGTCCATTCCATAGAGACTCTCATCGAGCACCCTTCTGGCTTCTACCGGATCGATCGCAGGAAAATATGCATCCTGCCAGTGGATATTAAGCATCATGGCGAGTGCACGCATGGCATGACGCCTCTCGTCAGGACTGATGCTCTGAGACCTTGCCATCATCAGATTCCTCTTGGCCCAGACTGCTATATTATCAGGCAGTACAGACGATGCAACCTTAAGGAAATTCTCCATTCCTGTCACATCAGTCATTCTCAGGTCTTCTGCTACTGACTTCTCTTCTATTGCCTCATCCTCCTGCTTCTCACCCTTCGGTGGCTTAGAAGCAAGCAGCCTCTGTATCACGTTCTGTAGAAATCCATCCTCCGAAGTGAGTCTTCTGAGTCCTGCAGAATCGACAGCGCGTATCTTATACACGTTGTAATATCCGTCAACTATATGCCCGGACAGCCTTACATCCTCGTGATTATCCGCTAAATACGTTATCAATTTAATGAAACGTGTATCAACTGCATGGATTGCTGCAAAAAGCTGATCAGATGACCTGCCATATTCGAAGCTCATCTTCTCATCGTATCTATAGAACCTTCCGCTTACATGATGAACCAGAGTTCCTGATTTATCTTCTATTATTAAAATAGGGTGATTCTCATCTGCAACATTAGAATCCTGTTCATATAATCCGTATGAAAAGGCCTCCTTGCCTGTCACACCCTGCGGCTTTTTTTCTTCCTTTTCCTCGCTAGTGTCACTGAAGTCAAATGTTTTTGATGCCATATTATGCTCCTTTGTGTTCTGGTGATCTAAGAGATTATTCAGTCATTCTTCTGCTCATTTATTTTCCTGCTTATCTCATCCAGCTTATCCTTCAGCTCTGGGTCCCGGGTCAGATCGTAAGCAATAGAGATAAAGTAATATGCCATCTGGTAGTTCTTCTTTTCAAGGAAATACATACCATCGCCACCTGCCATCTGTATCACAGCTCTGTCGGGTCCGAATGGAATATCATCAGCCTCGCAGATCTGTCTGATTTCATCTGATGTGATCTGCTTATGTTCGATTCCCGTATCCTTCATAATAGCCTGCATTTCTCTCTTTGCATTTTCATTTTCTTCATAGCCATTTGAAAAAGCAAGCATTGCAAGCGCCTTGTCTGCATCCCTCCTGGTCTCATAATAATATGCAGCATTTCTATAAGCATGTGCCAGCTGCTGTGATGAATATATATGAGGAAATATTCTCTTTGTCAGCTCGAAGAACTGTTCTGCCGATCCCATTCTCTTGACGACCTCTGCATATTCGAATGCGATTTCCGGATTTGTCGGATTCCATTCCATAGCCTGGCCCAGCTGTTCGAGCGCCCGGCCATAATCCTTCATCTCCATTGCTATGCTCCCGCTTAGCACATACAGATTTGATACAGGGAAATCAATAAGTCTCAGCTCCTTATCAGTCTCATCATTTTCATTCGGCTCATTTACACCAGCCTCTTTTCTTTCTTCATCCTTCTCAGCTTTTATCGTGCTTCGCTCTGCCCTGTATATCCCCTCTTCTATCGGAGACTTGAAATCCACATATTCATATTCGTCATCCTCCATAGTGAGTTCTTCGTCAGTAAGGGAATCTATCAGAGAATCTATGCTCTCCTGAGCCTCTTTATTCCTGCCATCGCTGAAGAGCTCTCTTGCCTTTTCCAGGCCCTCGACTACTTCTTTTTTTCTTTCTTCAGTCATCATAAATGCTGTATTTCCGCCTTATTTTATGGTATATTTATAGAGTACTGACATATTTTACCACATTCATGTATAATTTAATATACTAAGTTATATGCTAATACTTATTTGTATAATTATTGAGTATATTTTACATGAATCTTTATATGTATGATATATTCATATACAATTATGACATTTATATTCGAAGTCGTCATTTGTATCTGTATATGATTTCGAATTTGTCTTAACACACATGTTATAATTCATATTCACCAGCTAATGTTCATTTGTTTTATAAATCATATTATACTTTGCAGTTATATTATTATTCATGGTATAATTTATATATGTTGTAATATACATGTTACACTATTTAATACATATATATCTACATGTATGTTTTATAATTTATTTTATAATATAGCTACATATACGGCAGCATATACGAATGTATATTAATATAAACAGTTGCATTAGACGGCGAATATAACATATGATAATCATATTAGGATACATATTGATAATTATATGGTAAAATACATATATATAATTTAGATATAAATTGATAATTATATGGTGAAATACATATATGTAATTTAGATATATATTAGTATAAATATTCTAAATAAAATTATAATATATAATACGATTTCAAATATAATATTCATTCAAAGATGTGACTATAATAGTAGAATACAAATTGACATAAAAATACAAATATAATATACTAAGTTGAAGGCTAATCCGAATAAAAGAATCGCTCAATAATAAGCATATAAATGCTGATGTTTAATAAGGAGAATAAATGACGACAATATCAATTGCGAACCAGAAGGGCGGTGTCGCAAAAACTACAACAGCACTGTGCCTTGCAAATGGTCTACAGGAATGTGGATACAAGGTCCTGATGATAGATATGGATCCACAATGCAATACCTCAAGCACATATAAAGCAGTGCAGGAGGATACGAATACGCTGTATGACCTGCTTCATGAGGATTGTACTATAGAGGAAGCCATACAGGAGACAGATAGTGGAGACATAATATCAGGAGACAATCACTTAGCAGGGATCGAGGGTGAATTTGCAGCTCATATCAAAAACTATTCTTTATTAAGGAAGAAACTCACTGAAATAGCCGACAATTATGACTTCACTATCATAGATACACCGCCTAATATAGGCTTCTACATGACAAGTGCTCTGGTGGCCTCTGATGGTGTGATAGTACCACTAAAGGCAGAAAAATTCGCAATAGACGGTCTGGCGCAGATCATGTCTAATATAAATGATGCAAAGGACGTAAATCCTGATCTGAAGATATATGGTGTACTTCTTACAGTATATGACAAGAGAACAGCTCTTGATACGATAGTACATGATCAGCTGCCTGAAATCGGAAAAGAACAGGGCTTTAATGTATTCAGGACATCGATAAGAACCTGTCAGCAGATAAAGGAGGCCCAGTCACGTCAGGTAAGATTATTCGATGAATATCCAAACTGTAACGCAGCAATTGACTATGCAAACCTGATCAGGGAGCTTTTAGAGCAGCTTAAAAAGGAGGACGAATGAAGAACTCAAGGACAAAGGCAGGAAATATTTTCGCTTCAATTAAAGAAGAAGAGGTAAAGGAAAAAGCAGCCAGCGAAATCAGCAAAGTAAGGGCAGAAAAGGAAGAAAAACGGGAAGAAAATACGGTTGATTCGTCTATCAATAATAAGAGTTCAGTAGATTCAGCTACCAAAAAGCCCGAAACTATGGCAAAAACTACTGCAACTGCAAAAACAGCGCTAAAACAGGCTTCAGATACAGAAGTATCAGAATCAGATTCAGATAATCCTGGCATCAACTACTTAAATTCAGTTCAGAATCAGGTTGAAGCGCCAGTCAACAATGGATTATTATACATTGTACCTACCAAAAAGAAGACCAGAAGCCACAGGAAGGGATTTCTCCTGTCTGATCTGGCTCTTAATAACCTTCAGAAGGAGGCTGCAAAGTATGAAATCAGCGAGAATGAATTAATAAATCAGATCCTTGAAAAAATGGTCTGAGTATAAGTATAATCGGCCAGAATTTCGGTTCAGCATTATTATTAAAGATACACAACAACAAATATTTATTTATTAGAAAAGCCGTCAAGGTGCCTGAAAAAGGCTCCTGAAGGCTTTTTTCATGGCATAAATGACTTAAAATTCAAGCAGGATACAGATAAAGCTATGGCATGATCAGAGGCAGGTTATGGCAGAAAATACTTATGCGAGTAACATTTAGTGGCATAAATGACTTGTAATCCCGGCGAAATTTACTTATAGACTGAAGAACCGGCATCAAAAGTGCAATTTCATTGACCAGAATCAGAGAATTAAGTATTTTATGCCATGATTATGATATTCATTGCTGGCAAATAAGTAAATAATGCCAGTGGATAAGTATTTATTGCCATAATATATGACTGCAATAAGTAAATTATGCCATAACGAAAGTAATTTTAGCCATAAGACAAGTATATTCTGCCATAATAACGACGGTACAGAGCGATGAAACAAAATTGCCCTGATTAAGTATATACGGCCATCAAAAGAAAAGAATTAGTGGCAAAAACTACTTAAAAATACTTGACAATGTATAAAGAATGTGTTTTTATAATATGGTATCAAGTAGAATCAGCCATGAAAGGACAGTAGTTCATGCCATCAAAAAAGTCAGATAAGACAATAGAAGATGAACTCGTCGAGAAGGAATCCAATGCCCAGGTAATGAAGGGCAAAGAGATAATCACAGCAAAGTACAAGTCATCTCTTTTAGAGAACAAGCTGACATCCATCGCGCTGTCAAGACTTACGATGGAGGGAGATACACCTGTGGCTACGCTATATCCGTCGGAGATCAAGAAGCTTCTGGGTCGGCAGTCCGATACAAATATATACAAGAAGCTGATAGCAACGGCCAAGACAATGACCGGACATCAGATGGTGATCGAAGATAATAACGGCAATTTCGAGGTCATGGCCATGATCACGAATGCACATTATGAGGACGGGGTATTCACAGTTACATTTAATAAAAAAATCGCGCCCTTTATCTACAATATCAAGGGCAGCTATACGAGTTATTCGCTTGCAAATGTGCTCAGATTCAGGTGCGATTACTCGTTCCGTATATATGAGCTGATAAAGTCAGAGGCCTGGCATCTGAAAAAGGGCGATCCAAATTCATACTGGGTCAAGGATTATGGACTTTCCGAGCTCAAATGCATGATCGGAGTCGTCAATATGGACGAGGCCAGAGTCAAGAGGGCAAAGATGAATGGCGCAAGCTGGGACAGGATAGTCGAGATTGCAAATGAAAAGTCATTCAATGAGTGGGGCGATTTCAGACGAAGGGTTCTCGAGAGAGCAAGGAAGGAGCTTCGCGAGCAGTGCGATGTCAAGTTTGACTACAATCCGATAGCAGCCGGAAGAGGAGGCAAGATTGTAGCAGTCAAGTTTATTATCAGCTGGAATAATCCGGGTGAGAAGGTAATAGAAGCTATCAGCGAGAAAAAGAAGCTGGTTGAAGCAACCAACAACCAGTACGAGCAGATGTCTCTGTTCAATCTGCCAGAGTCAATGGAGGCACTTGTCGGTCACAACGGACTATCAGAGGATGATGTCAGGATGCTGCTGAAGGAATCCCTGCATGATGAAAAGGAGGTACTTCGTGCAGTCAGGCTGGCTGATTCACAGTCCAACCCGATCGAGAACTATGTAGGCTGGATCAGGGAGTGCATAAGGCGGCATTATAAGGATCCGAAGATGGTGGCAGAAGGCTCATCAGATAAGGGAGACAGAATAGTTGAAGCACGAGCCATCATAGATGATACGACGAAGGATGAAGAAAAAGCCATGTCCGCGGCATATTGGAATAAGGCTATGAAAAAAAATTCTGAAAAATATCGCGAATTTGTGATGTATTTATCTGAATTAGGTGTTACAATAGACATGTTCACTGATGGAAATGAGGATTATGAGTGTGGGGAGAAATTCATGCAGTGGATAAAGACGGGTCAGATAAACCCGTTCTGAGAATATACCGTCAGGGACAACGAAAGGGAAACATATGGAATGGTCTGTAGTAGGACTGGTGATCTCGATCATCCTCCTCTTCAATCTTAAATCAAACAGGATGCTGCCTATGAAGAGCGGGAAGCTCTTCACGAATCTGATATTTATTTCACTCCTGATCAATTTAGGCAATCTGGCTGCGACAGGCATGGATACATATTCAACAGATTCCTACACAGGTCTGCAGATATTCCTTAATACACTTTATTTTGCAGCAATCTTTCTGTTTTTCTTATCAGTGCACCTTTACTGCGGTGCGATAGCATGCGAGAAGAGCGGCAGATATTTTCATACCAGGATTTACAGCATGCTCCTTTACCTGGTAATGGATGCACTTCTTGTGATGAATCTTTTCACGGGGATCATTTTCCGGATCACACCGGAGGGATATGAGAGAGGCAGTCTCTATTATTATCTTATATTCCCGTATATGGCAATAGAGATGGGCATAGGTGTAGCCCGTGTTTTCCTTGCAAGGAAGAATATGGCCCGCAGGATCAGCTACAGTATATACATTTCCACGGCGATCATCCTTTTCGTATCAGTATATCAGATCTACCTTGAGCCGGGAAGGCTCATGCTGAGCGGAGGTATATCTCTGGGACTTATCATAGTCTATCTGGCTTTTATAGATTCTGAGAACGACAATGAGATAAAGACCGGCACATACAATATCAAGGGATTCAGACGCTATATGACGGAGCGGATACTTAGTGGGAATCCGTTCAGGGTTTATTTTCTGCAGATAGAGGGATATGATACATTTCTGTCAGTGTTCGGCAGGATGAAGACTGACCGCATGCTATGGCCGATAGGCAGGGAACTGATAAGGAAGTACAGGACCACCTTTTATCTGCATGCAGGGCTTTATGCCGTCGTTGAGACCGATGAGCGCAGATATGACCAGCTTCAGAGGGATATTGATATCGTCATAGGAAAAGAACGTTATATCGATGGAGAAAGAGCAGACATGGCATTTCGCACCCTTGTTGTGACTGATAGCTGTGGCTTTTCGGATGCGCAGGAGATGTACACAGTAGTCTGTGATGCCATAAGGGCGCGCAATTACGATAAGAAGCCGTATGAGATCGTGTCAGCTGAGGATGTTACTGAGTCTGAACAGAAGAAGAGGCTGGATCAGGCTATCTACAGGGCTCTGAAGAATGACGGAGTCCGGGTGTATTACCAGCCTATATATGATAATAATTGCGATCAGATACATTCAGCAGAGGCACTGGCCAGAATTTATGATAATGAGCTGGGACTTATTTTCCCTGACAATTTCATACCTCTTTTTGAGCAGGATGGTGCGATACTCAGATTTGGAAAAATATTTTTCGAAAATGTCTGCCGTTTCATCAGGGACAATGACATGGAGGAGCTCGGGCTCGAGTATATCGAAGTGAATCTCTCCCCGATCCAGTGCATGCAGCCTTCGCTTCCGGAGGATCTGATACAGATAGCAGACAGGTACGGGGTTGATATGAAGTATATCAATTTCGAGATCACTGAGACAGCAAATCTCTCAGCTGACAGGCTGATGCATCTGATGTCGACCCTTATAGACAGAGGGGCTTCGTTCTCCGTGGATGATTTCGGTACAGGATATTCCAATATCATCAGGGTTTCGAACCTTCCATTCCGAATAATAAAGATTGACAAGTCTATTCTCTGGGATTATTTCAAGACAAAGGATGAAATGGTTCCGCGTATCTATGAGATGATGCACATCAAGGGCTTTACGATGGTTACAGAGGGAGTAGAGACAGAGGATATGCATTACTGGCTGAAGAATGAGGCAATATGCCAGTATGAACAGGGCTATCTCTATTCGAAGCCTATCGATGAGAAGAGCTTCATCGGATATCTCAGACAGCACAAGAAAGAATTGGCATAATTATTTCAGGAGGAATAATAGTGGAATACGGCTATTTTGATGACAAGGCCAGGGAATATGTGATCACGAATCCGGTGACACCTGCACCCTGGGCAAATTATCTGGGGTCCGTCAATTACGGCGGCCTTATATCAAATAATGCAGGCGGATACAGCTTCGCGAAATCCGGTGCTGACGGCAGGATTATCAGATATGTTTTCAACCAGCAGGATAAGCCTGGAAGATATGTGTATCTAAGGGATGATGATACAGCTGATTACTGGTCAGCATCATGGCAGCCTGTCGGCAAGGACCTGAAGGAATACAGGAGCATCTGCCGTCACGGGATGGGATATACGAAGATGTATGCTGCATATTCAGGTATCCACTCTGAGGTGCTGTATTATGTGCCGCTGGATGCAGAGTATGAGGTCTGGGCGGTTTCTGTGGAGAATCATTCGAAGAGACCGAGAAATCTCACTGTTTCAGGTGTCTGTGAGTTTACGAATGAGAATAATTACGAGCAGGATCAGGTTAATCTCCAGTATTCGCTGTTCATCACAAGAACGATTTATGAGAAAAATAAGATCCGTCAGCAGGTAAATGGTAATCTCGATGTATCGGGAGAGGCAGGAGAGAAAAGCGACGGCAATCGGTTCGTTGAGAGATTTATAGGTCTGGCAGGTGCAGAGGTCAGCTCGTTCTGTGGGGACAGGGATGAATTTCTCGGACCATACAGATATTATAATAATCCTATAGGAATAGAAAACGGAGATCTCGGTGGAGCATTAAACTACGGCGGTAATAGCGTTGGCGCGCTTTCTACAAAGCTGACACTTGATCCTGGTGAGAGGAAGACACTCTGCTTTATCGTAGGTATGCAGGACAATCAGAGGTCCACAGAGATCCTACGTCATTATGAGATCCACACAAGAGATATCGTTACTGATGAGCTGAAGACCCTGAAGAACTGGTGGTATGAGAAGTTTAGTCATTTTGAAGTACATACACCATCGAAGGAATTCGATACGATGGTGAATACCTGGAATGCATACAACTGCTTCATGACCTTCCTGTGGTCGAGAGCAGCCTCATTTATATATTGCGGTCAGAGAAATGGCTACGGATTCAGGGACACCGTTCAGGATATTCAGGGAATCATCCATCTTGCTCCTGATATGGCAAGGGAAAAGATAGAATTCATGCTGTCAGGACAGGTAGATAATGGCGGAGGACTTCCTCTCGTTAAGTTTACACATGATCCGGGACATGAGATGACACCGGATGATCCTGACTATGAGGGTACATACAGAGCGGACGACGCTCTCTGGCTGTTCCCGACGATATATAAGTACATTGCCGAGACTGGTGAAATGGCTTTCCTTGACAAAGAGATTCCATACTGTAATAATGGTAGCGACATAGTATATGATCATCTGAAGAAGGCTATCGGATTTTCACTGGATCATCTCGGGCCGCATGGTCTGCCGGCCGGTCTATGGGCTGACTGGAATGACTGCCTCAGACTCGGTGCAAATGGTGAGTCGAGCTTTGTGGCGTTCCAGTTCTATTATGCGCTGGTTCTCATGAAGAGCTTCGCTGAGGCCAGATCTGATAAGGATTATGTAGGGACTCTGAATAGCCTGATCGATGAATACGGGCAGAAGATCCAGGATCTCTGTTGGGATGAAGACAGGTTTATCCGCGGATATACTGAGGATGGCACGAAGATAGGTCAGCCGGGCGATCCGGAGGCAGCTATCTGGCTTAATCCGCAGTCATGGTCAGTGATCAGTACCCTTGCTACTAAGGAGCAGGAGAAGAAGTCATTCGAGCTGGTGAATACACAGCTCAATACGGCATACGGAGCAGTTCTTATGGATCCGCCGTATCATGAGCATGCATTTGACGGAGCGCTTGCAGTCATTTTCAATGCAGGCATGAAGGAAAATGGCGGTATATTCTCACAGTCCCAGGGATGGCTGATCCTGGCAGAGGCCTTGATGGGCAATGGTAATGATGCATTCATGTATTTCATGGAGAATGCACCTGCCGCACAGAACCGTAAGGCTGAGATCAGGAGGATTGAGCCATACGTATATGGTCAGTTTACCGAAGGCAAGTATTCACCGAATCTTGGAAGAAGCCATGTACACTGGCTGACGGGTACGGCCAGTACAGTAATGGTAGGCTGCGTAGAAGGAATCTGCGGAATGCGGCCGGATCTGAATGGCATCCATATAAGCCCGTCAATTCCTTCAGACTGGGATTCTTTTTCCATAGAGAAGGATTTCAGGGGCTGTCATCTGTCGATATCCGTTGCAAATCCGCAGCACAGACAGTCGGGGGTATCCAGGCTGATCCTGAATGGCGAAGAGATTGATGGTGATTATATACCGGCGGAGAGACTGAAGGAGTCAAATGAGATAGAAGTAATTCTCTGAAAAAATACTATTCTTTAGTAAAAGGTTGCAAAATTTTTATTAAATTGTATAATAATTTTTGTATATTTTTTGCAAAGGAGAATAAGAGAATGCCACAGGGAACATCAAGACCACATAGAGGAAGGCCGAAGGTTGCAATACCGAAGAAGCAGTACACGCTGACAATGCGTCCTGATATGTATGAAAGGGCAAAGAAAGAGGCTGAGAGAAGGGGACTCTCCTTTTCACAGCTTGTATCTGACGCTCTGAATGAATATCTGGAACGATCCGGTGTGCATCCTCTCGGCTGAAAAGTGAAGGATACACTATGCTTAGCGATAAGTTAAAAGAGGGTACAGAAGTTTTACTCGACAATAAGACAAAGGATTCTGAGCATTACTACAAGTCTGTCGTGATAGTAGAGGAGGGAAGCCTCATAGGGCTTGCACCTGTTACTGATGAGGATGGGGATTTCGTGGATTTCAGTGATGGCGAGACATCCATATCAGTCATCGGGACTAATGATGTATTTGAGGATGTAAAGATACTTCCGGTCGATTTTCATGGTAAGCGCATTTATCTGACGTACGGCAAGAAGGAAGAGGCGACACGGAATTATCACCGTGAGTTCCGCAGGTTCCCTGTCAATGAGGCCTGCAAGGTAAATGACTATGATGCGAAGCTTTTCGATGTGAGCGAGCAGGGATTTGCAGTGATACTTGACAGGCAGTACAAGCCCGGCCTGTGGCTCGAGCTGAACTGGAAGGGAATAAAGCTTTTCGGGAAGATAATGCAGGCCAAGGACCTCGACAATGGCAACTGGTTCTACGGCTGCAAGATAGATGAGATTCCGAATAATTACACGAAGCAGGTAAAGATGATGCAGATCGACTTTGAGTATCTGGTCAACAGTCCTGTCGGTGGTACTGAGGAGAAGGAAAAAAAGAAATAAAGAAACGGCGGGTCCTGCCCGCCGCTTTTTTCTGTGCTTTCCTTTTTGTTGATGAGCCTATGATAACAGGCGAAGTTTAAATGAACTTTAAAATTTTGTTCTTGAAGTAAGTTTCTCTGGATAGTATAATTATTATGGTTTTTTGTATTTAAAGGAGATTTTATAGCTATGGCTGAAGAATCAATGAAGGATTATGAGAAAGAGATCAATGAATCTCTTGAGAGACAGAAGAAGATTGAGACCGAGGAGGATCTCGGATGGGACAGGCTTCGTGCAGAGATGGCATCGAATACACCAATAGAGGTTGAGATCATTGAGGCTGTCAAGGGTGGATGCGTAGCGTATGCAGAAGGCATCAGAGGCTTCATCCCGGCATCGAGACTTTCGAGCAGATATGTGGACGATCTCGATAGCTATGTAGGAAAGAGCATCAATGTCCTCGTTACTGAGGCTGATCAGGAGAATGAGAAGCTGATCCTTTCCGCAAGGGAGCTTATCCGTGCCCAGGAGGCTGATGCGAGAAATAAGAGGATTGCCTCACTTGTGCCTGGCAATCTGGTAGACGGCACTGTCGAGAGCATCATGCCTTATGGAGCATTCATCAATCTCGGAGACGGCATCTCAGGACTCGTACATATCTCAGAGTTCGTAGAGAGACGTATCACAAGCCCTGCCGAGATAGTAAAGGAAGGCCAGCAGGTAAAGGTCCGAATCAAGGGAATCAAGGACGGAAAGATTTCTCTTTCCATGAAGGGGCTTATCGCAGATCCGAAGGCACCTGAGCAGCCTGTTGAGGAGGAGCCGGAGATAAAGGAGTATTCATCTGGAGAGGAAGCCACCACAAGCCTTGGCAGCCTTCTGTCCGGAATAAAGCTTGACAAATAATATGGGTAGATTTCTTATTGTTGACGGATCGTCAATGCTTGTGACCTCGTACTACGGGCTGCTGCCGAAGCAGATACTTTTCGCGAAGACCGATGAAGAAAAGGAGAGGTACTACGATAAGATAATGCAGTACAACGGCCTGTACACGAATGCCATGTATGCGATGACGAAGACCTTACGCAAGATAGAAAAGGATCAGCACATCACTCACATGGTCATCTGTTTCGATACGACCAGAGATACCTTCAGACGTGAAGAATACGCAGATTACAAGGCCAACCGCGGAGCCACTCCTGAACCGCTGAAGCAGCAGTTCATCAATATGGAGGATATGCTCCGTGAGATCGGATATGCGGTAGAGATGAGCGATACATATGAGGCTGATGATCTGGCAGGCTCGGCGGCGAAGCTGTACGAGGGACAGATGCCTACATATATCATCACCAAGGATCATGATTATCTGCAGCTGATTAGCGATGAGACCTCGCTCTGGCTCATCCAGACGAAGCAGGAGAATGCAGATGCGATCACGGGAAAGTATGCAGCTGTTTTTTCCACAGAGAAGAAGTACTGCCTGCCGGATAAGGCGGCGCAGATCACGCCTGATATATGCAGGGCCGAGTATGGGGTACGTCCTGAACAGATTCCTGATCTGAAGGGGATTGTAGGAGATTCCTCTGACAATATCCCTGGAGTGAAGGGCGTGAGTTCGGCTGCAGCACCTTTGCTGAATGAATATGGTTCACTTGACGGGATTTATGATGCAATTGATTCATGTGCAGATGACAAGGACAGAAAGGCACTGTCAGCATTCTGGAAGGAGTCTCTCGGAATAAAGAGGACCCCTATGAATGCACTGATCCGTGACAGGGATACGGCCTTCCTTAGCAGGAGGCTGGCTACTATAGAGAGGGATGTACCTCTCACACATACTTTTGAGGAAATGAGCCTTGAAAGGCTCTCAGAAGTAAAAAGAGACGAACAGTATAAGAAATACGGATTCAAATCAATCTGAGGAGGCAAAAATGGAATTAATGCCGGGGTTATTCAAGGATAAGGCACTGCTGAACAGCTTTTTTCAGGCCTTTACAGTGTCTGATGACGGAAGGTATCTTTTCGTTCTCGACGAGAAGAATGGTTCGATCAGATGGTGCAGGACTGCTATAGACTTTTTCGGACTGCCTGGTGAGCAGATCACACATGGCGAGGAGGACTGGCTGCTGCGGATGCATCCTGAGGACAGGGTGGAATTCAGGAACAGGATTGAGGATCTGCGCGATCGTAAGACCGAGAAGATGCTCTGCAAGTGCAGGATGAAGGACAAGAACGGTAGCTATGTCAGCTGCGAGGTATCAGCTTCTCTGATAACAGATGACAACAGTGAGGCTGTTTTTATCGCCGGAATTGTCATGAATATCGGCATCCAGAGCAGGATAGATACAGTTACTGGTCTTCCGAATCTGTATGCTTTTTTCAATGATATGAAAATGCATCGCAAGGAGGATGAAGAGACCGATGTCCTGCTGATCGGTTCGACCAGATTTACCGAGGTAAATGACGTATATGGCTATTCCTTTGGAAATGAAGTCCTGATCAAGTTCGCCGACATGCTCCGTGAATATTTCGGCGATAAGTGCGAATTTTACAGGATGGAGGGTGCGAAGTTTGCAGTAAGGTCTGAGGCTCTGCCGATGAAGGAGCTCTCCGACATCTATGACAAGCTGCGTATCGATTCGAAGCAGGGATTCGATGTAGAGGGATGCAGGATACATCTGTTCCTTGCGGCCGGAGGCATGGAGGTCTCTGACAATATAGTCAGCTCGCATACACTGTATTCCTGCCTGCTCTATTCGTATGCGGATTCCAAGGACAGACATCAGGGCGATCTTATCGTCTTCCACAATCGCATATCTGAGAAGAACCGCCAGTGGCTCGAGGAGCTGAATGTCATCAGAGAGAGCGTTATTGACGGATGCAGAGGCTTTTATCTGTGCTATCAGCCGATCATCAGGGTCTCTGATGGTACACTGGCCGGGATGGAGGCCCTGATCAGGTGGCATAATGACAAGTATGGATATGTGAGCCCGGATGAGTTTATTTCCATCCTCGAGAAGGATACTGTATTCCCTGAGCTTGGTTCATTTATCCTGCGGCAGGCCTGTATTGATTCCAAGGATTTTGCGAATAGGGATCCGGACTTCGTAGTAAATGTCAATCTGTCATACGCACAGATCGAGAAGAGCAATTTCGCTGATTCAGTGATAAATATACTCGATGAGACCAGATATTCACCGAAGAACCTGTGCCTTGAGCTCACAGAGAGATGCCGTATCATGGATGAGAACATGCTCCGTGACAAGGTAGCCACGCTTCGCGCAAGAGGTATCAGATTCGCACTCGATGATTTCGGTACAGGATATTCTTCACTTAATCTTCTGAGGAAGATGCCTATAGATGAGGTAAAAATTGACAGGCAGTTCATCAAGGACATTCTCGATAACAGAATAGACCAGAATATCATCAATGGCCTGACGCACGCCGTGACAGAGAGCGGCAAGTCTATATGTATCGAGGGTGTGGAGAATGAGGAGCTGCAGGCTTTCCTGCAGAGGTATCCGGTCACATATTTCCAGGGATACCTGTATTCAAAGCCGGTACCGATCGAGGAATTCAAGCGGCTGCATTTCGACAAGCTGCAGGGACTCGGCCCTCAGGTATCGCAGGCTGACCAGATCGCTCTCAATGAGCAGATGGACAATGTGATCATCAGGGCAGCAAAGCATCTGCATCAGGGTAAGAGCCTTGATGATGCTGTGGCAAAGGTCATGGCGGAGATGGGAACCCTGATCCATCCTGACAGGATATACTTTGGCCGTGTCAGGGATTCGCAGATGGTTACGGTGCGTGAATGGTGCAGCCCTGGGGTGAAGAGGAATGAGCTTCAGCCGGTAGAGACCATACACAATGTCAAGTGGTGGAACAGATATGCGAATGAGGATGATGTGATCATCATTTCTGACGTGGCTGCAGTAATGCTGAAGGCTCCTGAGGGGGTAAAGGATCCGGGATGCAGGAATTTCATGGAAGTCCTGCTGAAGGATGGTCAGACACTTAATGGATATATCGGCGTAGAAAATTATGTAAAGGCCGAGTTCCTGAGCACGAAGAGCCTGCTTCAGACCATAGGTCTGTTCCTCAATGCAGAGATCAAGAACCAGCTGCTTATAGAGCAGCTGACAGAGCTGTCGAGAAAGGACCAGCTGACCGGAGCCCTGAACCGCAATGCGTATGAAGAGGATATGATGAGGATTGAGAGAAAGAGAGTCCCGCTGGGGATAATTTTTGCAGATCTCAATGGCCTGAAGGATATGAATGATACCTTCGGACACGCCAAGGGCGATCAGCTGATAATAAGGGCCGCAAGGCTTCTTCAGGAGTCGTTCGAGGATGGTGTACTGTACAGGATCGGTGGAGATGAGTTCATCATCGTATTCGAAGGCATGGATCAGTTCAGATTCAGGGATTATATGGACAAGGAATCGCACATCATCGAGAAGGATTCAATCTTTGTATCTCTCGGATGGGGCTGGACAAAGAATTCAGCTTCCCGTGAGCGGGCCCAGCTTGATGCCGAGCAGATGATGTACCATAAGAAGGCAGAATATTATAGGACGCACGACAGACGCCGTTCGTCATGACAGCATTGGAGATTTTATGGTAAAAAAGCTTTCAGCACTGATTTTATCTCTCGCACTTGCATTTTCATTTACGACATCTGCAATGGCGAATACTACAGTGACTTTTTCATACCCCGATGGGGCATTTGATGATGAAGAGATGAATGCATCGGTAGTGTATGACGATTCGTTTTTCTCACAGAAGGCGACAAAGCAGAATGATTCACTGGCGCTTCTTTCCGCCGGTGCGGCTTCTGCTGTGTATAATAAGGATGATATCAGGGACTTCCTGAAGGCCTGTGGATATACGAACAGGCGTGATTCGGTAAAGGAAGAGGCCTCTGGAAATGACCTGTCATTCAATTTCGGCAAGAGAAAGATCGGGAAAAAGACTGTTGTTGCAGTGATCCTTCAGGGCACTGCCTCGAGTGCCGAATGGAAGAGCAACCTCGACCTGGGATTCGATAACAATATGAAGACGGATTCCATCCATCATGGATTCAACGTGACAGAAAAGGCTGTTCATAAGGAGCTGAATACCTTCCTGAAGAAGAACAATCTGAAGAAGGGCAATGTGAAGTTCTGGGTGACGGGCCATAGCAGAGGAGCCGCTGTCGCTGATATAATGGCAAAGAGACTTTCAGATACCTATGGAAAGGATAATGTCTACGCTTATACCTTTGCCTCACCAAAGGTGTCCAGGACAAAGGCGGCTTCTGCGAAGAAGTATATTAATATTTTCAACTATGTGAATTCTGACGATATTGTGACACAGATCCCTACTAAGGATTCAAAGACTCTGGAGAAGACTCTTGTGAATGCCGGTCTCATTAATGAGGAGACTCTTACACGGGGGCTCAGTCTGCTTGGCCTTGACAGCTCCGTGAACTATACCTTTGGCACATACCGCCGCTATGGAAGGGATATTACCATGTCATCGTCTGATCATGATACAATGGAGCAGACGTTCTCGGATATTACCGGTACGGATTTCGACAGCACGAGCGTGGCGCATAATCACTGCCAGAGCTGCTATATCTCGTGGCTTATGGGATAAATAAAAAGCCACGGCTATGAAACCGTGGCAAAAAGGGGAGAGTATGAAAAAAATTCGATAAGCATTTCTGCTTTCGATACATCTATAATACAGACTAATTGTGAAAAATGTGTGTCTAAAATATTAAAATTATCTTAAAATTCACATTTTTTCTACCTTAGCCTTGAGTTCAAGAGCCATATCATGTATCTGTGTGGTCTGAGATGAGATTTCCTCAGTATTGGCGGCGATAGTCGTTACCTTCTGGTTCATCTCATTGATCTCGGATACAACATTCTCTATATCATCAATGCTGGCGTTGATCTTCGGAATGATTTTGTCACCCTTATCATTATTCTCATTGATGAGAGTCCTTGTGGAATTAGAGAGAGTTCCAATCTCCTCGGCAACTACTGCAAAACCTCGTCCGGCCTCTCCGGCTCTTGCTGCCTCAATAGAAGCGTTGAGTGACAGAAGGTTGGTCTGGCCTGCGATATCTGAAATATCCTTATTGGTCTGCTTGTAGGCATCCATGAATTCGGTCATTACCTTTACCGATTCTGACAGCTTCTCACAGGTCTGAGTGATACCATCAATCTCCTCTGCTAGCTTTGTGGCCTCCTGTGCACTGGCTTCATTGGCATCATCCATCTGGCTGATATTTTCTGTGAGGGTGATGAAATTCTCAGCGACTTCTGCGATATCCTTCTTGTGCTTCTGATTAGCAGCAGACTGTTCCGAAAGCATTTTATTTACCGTTTCGGTTTCCTGCTCAGCCTGATCACGAAGATAGTGGATGCAGTTTTCCTTTACATTGGTGCCATTGTAGATGGCCTTTACCATATCCTTACAGGTCTTGTATCCGCAGCATTCACAATCGATATGTCGCTTGGCCTCGGTATCCTTACCCATATCCATGTAGATCTGGTTCTCCTGATCTGCAGAAGGAGTCTTCACATCTACAGGCTTAGGTGTGTATTTTCTTATGAAATCATTCAGATCAAGGTCCCTGAATTCATTCATGAAGTTTGCAAGGCGCTCATCAGGAGTGAGAGCAACGTCCCACGGATCGGTATTCTTTTCTTTCTTTCCGAATAGCCCCTTCTTCTCACCGTTCTTATTTATCTTCTTTGAACGGATATCCTCGATGGTAAGCATTACGTCATCCGTGCGGCGTGAAGGCTCTGTAGCAGGGCCGTAGATGCAGCCGTGTGAGCAGTTCAGGATGTCGACCATGAACGGGAGCTTTTTGTTATCCCTGATTCTCTGCTTGTATTCCCTGATGTATCTGTAAGCCTCGGTTTCACCCTCTGTCTGGCGGATGATTTTGTCTTTTCCTAAGAAATGCTCTACGTTCTCGCGAAGACCACCCGGCATAGGGTAGATGCTTCCCAGACCATATTCCAGCTCATTATTATACGGAGCAGCGCTCTTGTACTGGTTCCCTATGTGCTTCATCAGATTCTGGAAGGTCACATTGTACTGGACGAGACCTGCATTATTTTCATCATGGATCTCATATTCCTTCGCTATGCATGGACTGATAAATGCGATATTATCCTTGAGTTGCAGATATTTTCTCGCATAGACAGCCATGCACATCATAGGTGACTGCACCGGCATGAGATATGGAAGCATATCCGGCTGATAATGCTCGAAGTAATTGACAATGGCCGGACATGGCTGTGAAACTCCGCCATAATACTTATTCTCAGTGATGTACCTGAGGTAAGCCCAGGTACATATATCTGCACCGTATGAAACACTGTATATATGATTCACACCGAGAGATTTGAGATAGCCGAGGATCTGCTTATACTCATCAGGGTAGTTCGCAAGAAAAGCCGGTGCCGGAATGATCGAGATCTGCCTGCCGGCAGCCAGGTCATTGAAAAAGGCCTCCGTATCATCCTGATACACCCTTGCGTCATGTTCACAGGCGTGGAAGCATGCGCCGCAGGCGATACACGCCTCGGGATTGACTGTCACACGGCCTGACTCGACTGCTGAATTAGCTGTAAGTACCGGGCACGACCTGATACATTTATTGCACCCGATACAGTTGTCATTTGTAGAAACAACCTGCATATAATAACCTCCACTCTTTATTTTTTCATAATACGCATACTTTTATTATATCAAAATCTTAAAAAAAAATAAACAATATTTTTATTGACAAGGCGCCGAAGATATTGTATTATTGTTCTGGACGATTGAATGATTGTTCAAATGTTCAATATGACAAATAAGACATCGATTGGAGAAAGGCGAAACTATGGATGCCCGGGAAAAAGAAGAACTGAAGAGAGCCGAGGCCTTTGAGGCTGAGGAGGAAGAAGAGGATGATGATGAAGACGAAATGCCGCCGAAGCAGAAGTTCATACAGATATGTATATCAACCGGACTTCTGATCGCAGCATATGTGATATGCAGGAAGGCACATCTGCCTATGTGGGCGCAGCTTCTCATTTATCTCGTGCCGTATCTGTCAGCCGGATATGATGTGTTAATAGAGGCTGTCGAGGATATAGCTCATGGCGAGGCTATGGAAGAGGACTTCCTGATGACGGTTTCTACCGTAGGTGCTCTTCTGATCGGGTTTGTGCCTGGTGGAGAGCCGATGTTTGCGGAGGCAGTCTTCGTAATGCTTTTCTTCCAGGTCGGAGAGCTGTTCGAGGGGATTGCCGAAGGGAATTCGTCCCGCGCGATCTCACAGCTTCTTGATATCAGGCCTGATACGGCAAATGTAGAGCGTGACGGAAAAGTGATCACGGTTGCCCCTGACGATGTGCAGGTAGGTGAGACCATTGTCATCAGACCTGGTGAGAAGGTTCCTATGGACGGAGTGATCATCGAGGGATCTACGAGTCTCGATACAGTAGCACTCACAGGTGAGAGCGCACCGAGAGATGCAACGGTAGGTGATCAGATCCTGTCAGGCTGTGTGAATCAGTCAGGCGTGGTAAGAGCCCGTGTAGAAAAAGCCTTTGGCGAGTCAACAGCTGCAAAGATCCTTGACCTCGTAAAGCATGCGAGCGGAGCGAAGTCGAAGAGTGAGAAGTTCATCACGAGGTTCGCTAAGATCTATACTCCTATAGTGGCAGGAGCGGCAGTGATTCTGGCATTTGTTCCGCCTATTATCATAGGCGCAGTGACAGGGACAGGCTTCATGGGAAGCTTCGCTGACTGGCTGCTTCGTGCACTTACCTTCCTTATAGTAAGCTGCCCATGTGCACTTGTCGTATCTGTTCCACTGGCTTTCTTCGGAGGAATCGGAGCAGCATCGAAGAACGGTATCCTCGTCAAGGGTTCATCATTCATGGATTCACTTGCGAAGACTGATACAGTCGTATTCGATAAGACAGGAACACTTACGAAGGGTGTATTCGAGGTGACATCGCTTCATCCGGACCGCATCACAGCTGATGAGCTCCTACATCTTGCAGCACATGTGGAGCGTTATTCTACCCATCCTATCGCAACCTCGATCAAAGCCGCTTTTGGCAAGGAGGATGATGGCTGTCAGGTCGATGATGTGGAAGAGGTTGCAGGGCAGGGTGTCCGTGCAAAAGTAAACGGAAGGACCGTATTTGTCGGAAATATCCGTATGATGGACGCTGTCGGAGCAAGGTGGAAGTCCTGCGATGATCCTGGAACCATGATCCATGTGGCAATCGATGGAAAATATGCCGGACACATCCATATTTCCGATGTAGAGAAGCCTGACGCGAAAGAAGCAATAACAGACCTGAAGAAGGTTGGTGTCAGAAAGACAGTAATGCTCACCGGCGACAGAAAAGAGGTCGCAGACCGTGTTGCTTCTGACCTTGGTATCGATGAGTACAGGGCAGAGCTTCTTCCGGCTGATAAGGTAGATAATGTAGAGAAGCTGATCGGTGAGAAGGCTGCGGACGGTTCACTCGTATTCGTGGGTGACGGTATCAATGATGCTCCTGTACTTGCGAGAGCTGATGTCGGTATCGCAATGGGAGCAATGGGAAGTGACGCTGCTATTGAGGCAGCTGATGTAGTCCTGATGGATGACAAGCCATCAAAGATAGCAAAGGCGATCAATATTTCAAGGCATACGATTTCCATCGCAAAGCAGAATATAATAATTGCTATTGTGATAAAGGTAGCGATCCTCATCCTTGCGGCCTTCGGACTTGCTCCGATGTGGCTTGCAGTATTCGGTGACACCGGAGTGCTTCTGATCTGCATTGCTAATTCTGCAAGGACATTGAATTACAAAAAGTAATTGTGTACAATATAGCTTATGAAAAAGCAGTGTAATTTACCGGATGAAAATGAAATGGCAGATCTTGCCGAGCTCTTCAAGGTGTTCGGAGATTCTACGAGGATACGGATACTTTTTACCTTATTCGATGACGAGCAGTCTGTGACTGACATAGCAGAAGCACTGAATATGACGACCTCTGCTGTATCACACCAGCTTCGGATCCTGAAGACGAATAAGCTTATAGATTCGAGGCGTGACGGAAAACAGATCTTTTATTTCCTTGCGGATGAGCATGTACATTCTATTCTCGATGTAGGCAGGGAGCATATCGAAGAGGAATAATTTATTTACAAACAGAGGTCTCTTGGGTTATAATAATTTACAAAATTGTTATAACTCAAGGGGCATTTTATGTTTGACAGAGAAGCAGTCCTGCATGACGCAGATATAATAGCACATCTGGCCGGAAGGCTCGATATGAGCGACAGGGAGCAGATTCGCGCTGTCCTTCTGATGCAGAAGAAGGACGGCATGATGAAAAGCGAATATGGCAAAAGGTTCATAGGCCGCCTGATCGGGGCCTTCACGGACAGGGACGTCCCGAAAACAGATATTTTCACCGGGGAGAAGCTGTACGGTGACTTCCCGGTAAATGATATGACAATCCGGGTGATCAGGGCAAATCCTGATAAATTTATTTCTTTTCTTGAGAAAAAGGAGAATCCGAAGCCTGAGAAAAAGCCGGCCCCTGTCAGTGAAGAGAAAAGGGAAGAGGTAAAGCAGGTACAGAAGGCGCCGGAGAAGACTGAGCCGGCAGGGGAGGTGCAGAAGACGCCTGAGAAGCCGGAGAAGCCCAGCTTCTACCAGCAGCAGGAGCTCGAGTACAGAAAACGTATTGAGAAGGTGGAGCTTGCTGATCAGCAGATGATGCAGGAGAAGGCGGAGCTGAAGGCCGCAGAGGAGGCTCTCGATAAGGAGGAGGCCCAGTATAAGGCGATCGCTGATACGGCCAGGAAGGCTGCCGGCGTGGCTAAGGGAGCCGTTGATTCGGCTAAGAATACTGCGAGTGACATTTCAAGCCGTGTATATGAATTCTCCAGGGCCTCTGGAAATGAAGGCAACAGCCCGTCGGATCTGTTTGCGGATATTGAGAAGCCGTGGAAATATCTGCGGATCTACTGGAAGGTATTTCTTCTATTCCTTCTGTTCGGATACTGGTTTATCATGACTAAGAGTACGGGAGCTATAGTGCCGGAGATGATACTCGGAGTCGGGATGATCCCTTTTGCAGTGCTTCTGTATCTTGATGAGATAAATGGGATCTATGAGAAAAGAATGCCGGTGAGGAGTGCCATATATACAGCCATCCTCGGTGCCATCATGGCACTTATCCTGACATGGATCACCGGGATAGCCTTTGCGTCGGTACCGCTCATCAATTCGATATTTGCGGGATTCATGGATGAGCTGATCATCTTCGTCACGCTGCTTGCGGTGATCATGCATCACATCAGGAAAAACGGCCGCAATGCCACTGTTCTTCAGGGAATATGGTACGGAGTCTGCTTCGGTACAGGATTCTCAGTGTATCAGGTGTGTCAGACCGCACTTTCGGGATATCTGTCAGATGGCCGCGCAGGAGTGTTCATGTGGAAGCTTATATCCCAGAGCCTTCTGAGCGTTGGCGGACACATAGCCTGGAGCAGTATCTGCGGTGGCGCTCTGTCTGTGATAGTCACGGAGGCCGGTGTGATCAGAAGCTATGATTTCGGGAAAATGTGTGCGTCAGCAGTTCTTTTCCCGATCATCATGCAGATATTATGGGAGCTGCCGTATGCCAGCTGGGGGCTGTACGGCTTCTCAGTAAAGAATGTGATCATAGCGCTGATCTCGCTGTGGGTGGTAAATATCTTCATGCACAGGGGAATCCGCGAAGCGATCATAGCCCGCAATGAAGAAGCGGCTAGATCAGCTCATCAAGAGTCTTCCCATAAGACGGAAGAAATTCATTCATAAAGTCATCAAGCTCAGGAAGCTCTTCACGCATGTCGTGGAGGGCTTTTTCTATTGTGCCTTTTGCGGTGGCGAACTCGTGGTTGCCTGCCTTCTCCTCTTCGATGCACTTGATATAGGCGGACAGCTTGTCGGCAGCCTTAACGAGCCTTCTCATATATTTCTCATTTTCATCGCTGCCGGCCGGTGCCTCCTCGCAGACGATATCGCGGAATGAATCCTGCATATCTGCAGGCAGCTTGTTCAGGAGTGTGAGCTCCGCCTGGTGCTCCATGTCCTTATATGCGGTCTTCAGGGTGTCGTTGGCGTACTTCACAGGGGTTGGCATGTCGCCGGTGATGATCTCCGAAGCATCATGGTAAAGCCCTATCAGGGCGGCCTTTTCTCCGTTCAGGTGCTTGGCATATCTCTCGTTTCCGATCACGCAGAGGGCATGCGATATCATTGCGACCTCCATCGAATGCTCGCTTAGGGATTCGGCTCTCGCAGAATGCATCAGAGCCCAGCGTTCTATGTATTTCATTCGTGCAATTGCTGCAAAAAAAGTGCTCATTTTTTCTCCTTTTATAGTTATGAGTTAAGAGTTAAAGGTTGCAGGGATGAATCCCTGCTGAAAAATAGTATAACACGTCAGAGAGTTTTGTGGTAAAATAATCTTTGAAACTTCCTTACGAGGATTAAGAAAGGCTTTTATGATGAATAAAGAGATAGCAGAATTTATTTCGTATGGAAATATACCTGATGACAGTATTCTGTACAGAATGGGTGAAATTTTCAGGGACTTCGATGAAGGAAATTCAAGTGACGCAGAGCTTAAGAGGCGCATATATACTGAGGTTCACAGGCTTTTAGCTCTTGCAACTGACTATGGGTTTGATGGGAATCTATGGCAGAATTATCTGACCTTTCTACTGATTACCGATGAGAATCCGTTCTCGATCACCTGCGAGAAGGTCGGTGCGAATGACGGCTCTGTAAATGAATTTGCAAAAAATGATTTCAGGGCTGCCATGAGGCTTTTCCATTATGATTTCGGACCGATAGAGAAGGCTCTTGGCATAAATGTGTTTACGGTTCTCTGTAATTATAAGGCTGTAGTGAAGAAGGACCTGATGTACAATCACGCAGTCTCGGAGAAGGTAAGGTCGCTCAGCACGAAGCTTGCTGCGGCGAAGGATGAGAATGAATTCTTCGATATCATGACAGGCTTCTACAAGGCATACGGAGTCGGCATGTTCGGCCTGAACAAGGCATTCAGGATCTCTGATGACGATGGAAAGGTGGTTTTCCATCCGATCAATAATATGGAGGTCGTGCACCTGAGCGACCTTGTAGGCTATGAGGATCAGAAGAAGCAGCTTGTGGAAAATACAGAGGCCTTTGTCGAGGGCAGAGGCGCCAACAACTGCCTGCTGTATGGTGATTCAGGTACAGGTAAGTCCACGTCCATCAAGGCAATCGTGAATGAGTACTACGATCAGGGTCTTCGTATGATCGAGATCTACAAGCACCAGATGAAGGATATCAGTACCGTTATTTCCATGATCAAGAACCGGAATTACCGTTTTATTCTGTATATGGATGATCTGTCCTTTGAGAATTTCGAGGTGGAGTACAAGTATCTGAAGGCTGTTATTGAGGGCGGTGTAGAGACGAAGCCTGATAATGTGCTCATCTATGCGACCAGCAACAGGAGGCATCTGATCAAGGAGGACTGGTCTGACAGGGATGATGTAGAGGGCGATGCAGGCATTTTCAAGAGTGACACGATGGAAGAGAAGCTGTCGCTTGTGAATCGTTTCGGATGCCAGATCAATTACTCGAAGCCGAATCAGAAGGATTATTTCAATATAGTAAAGGAGCTCGCTCACAGGAATCATATAGATATGAGCGATGAGGAGCTTGAGAAGACAGCGAATATCTGGGAGATAAGACGTGGCGGAATGTCGGGACGTACGGCACAGCAGTTGATAAATTATCTAAAGGGACAAGAATAATCTTTTAATTATAAATATTTTGTGTTACTATAATAGTGGTGCCCTGATCTATATGCATGAGGGACATCTGGGGAAAGGAGGAATCAGATGAATACAGTGACACTTATCTGCCAGGGGTGCGGACGGCCGTTCACTCTTGCGCAGTCAGACTATGACAAGATGCTCGAAGAAAATATCCAGACCCCGAGATTCTGCTCGATACAGTGTGCGTTTCATGGATGGGATTATCAGGCAGTATGGTATGGGAGATACAGGAGAAGCCAGAGTGACAAGAAAGGCTGACGGATAGTCAGATGATGCGATGGAACAACAGAATATAAGCATTTTCGTGGACTTCGAGATGCAGCCCGTAGATCACAAGGAGCATCCTGACGAATGGGAGATTGCGCGGCATGAGATCATTGAGATCGGTGCCGTGATGCTCGATAAGGATCTGCAGGAGACTGACAGCTTCCAGTGCTATGTGAAGCCGCAGTATTCCGATGAGATTCAGGAGGCGGTCGAAGCGATGACCGGCATCACCGAGGACATGCTTGCTGATGCACCGGGATTCGAGGAGGCATTCGGCAGATTTGTCGGATGGTGTTCTGCAACGGGACACCAGTACATAATCTATGCCTGGAGCGGTGCAGATAAGGGACAGATAGTCCACGAGCTATTACTAAAGAAAATAGAAAAGACAGATGACATCAATTACATGCTTGCCCACTGGTATGACTACCAGAAGATATTCACGAGAGCCATAGGCAGGCGGCTGGCGGTATCACTGGACAAGGCAGTGACGGCATGCGGACTCACCTTTGAGGGACAGATGCATGATGCACTGTGGGATGCAAGAAATACAGCCCGGCTGTACAGGCTGACCTCCGATAAGAAGAGCTTCAGGAAGCTTGCTCCGCGGGTCAAGCATGCACTCGAGACGAAGGAACACTTTACGGCATCCCTGGGCGATATGGTGGATATGTCGAAGTTCAACCTGCCAAAAGAATAAATATTTGTGTAGAATAAGCATACATTTTATACTAATAATTTGTTAGTATAAAATGTATGCTTATTCTATTTGTAATAAAAGCTTCTTGACATTTAAGCTAAATTAATCTATATTTGACTTAAATTAATCAAGGAGGATATCTGATATGACAGATGAGGTAAGAAAAAGATACGAACAGTGGCTCAATGATCCGTATTTTGATGAAGATACGAAGAAGGAACTTCAGGATATAAGCGGTGATGAGGATGAGATAAACGACCGCTTTTACAGGGACCTGGAGTTCGGTACAGGCGGTCTGCGCGGGATTCTCGGCGCTGGGACGAACAGGATGAATATATACACAGTGCGTAAGGCTACCCAGGGACTGGCTGATTACATCATCAGTCAGAACGGGCAGGACAAGGGTGTTGCAATAGCCTATGATTCAAGGATCATGTCCCCGGAATTTGCACAGGAAGCTGCTCTCTGCCTCAATGCCAATGGTATCAGGAGCTATATTTTTCCTTCGCTTCGTCCTACTCCGGTATTGTCTTTTACAGTGAGAAAGCTTCACTGCATAGCGGGAATTGTGATCACTGCATCGCATAATCCACGCGAATACAATGGATACAAGGTATACTGGGAGGATGGTGCCCAGATTACCCCTCCTCATGATAAGAATATAATGGCCTGTGTGGCTCAGGTGAGTAAATACTCATCGGTAAGGACAATGGATGAGGAGAGTGCAAGGGTTGCAGACCTGTACCATGTGATAGGGTACGAGGCAGATGATGCCTATATAGCCGAGCTCAAAAAGCAGTCCGTGCACCCTGAAGTGATACGTCAGATGGCTGATGATTTCACAATCGTATATACGCCGCTTCATGGAACTGGCAATGTATTTGTGAGAAGAGTGCTTAAAGAACTGGGATTTAACAAGGTCTATACAGTGCCTGAGCAGGAAAAGCCTGATGGCAATTTCCCGACTGTATCATATCCGAATCCTGAATCACCTAAGGCATTTGAGCTTGCGCTTGAATTAGCTGAAGAAAAAGATGCTGATCTCGTCCTGGCTACAGATCCAGACGCCGACAGACTCGGAGTATACTGCAAGGATGCAGAGCATGGAGGATATATCAGCTTTACAGGCAATATGTCCGGAGTAATCATAGGAGAATATCTGCTTCGTGAAAAGAAAGCAACAGGCACCCTTCCAGCGAATGCTGCAGTTGTGGAAACGATTGTGACTACTGACATGCTGAAGCCTGTAGCTGCAGACTATGGCGTGGATCTGATAGAAGTTCTGACGGGATTCAAGTATATTGGAGAGCAGATAAAGCTTTTCAAAGAGAGCAGAAGTCATGAGTTTGTATTCGGCATGGAGGAGAGCTATGGATGCCTGGCCGGGACATATGCAAGAGACAAGGACGCACCGGTTGCTGTGATGCTTCTGTGCGAAGCGGCATGCTGGTACAAGAGCCATGGAAAGACTCTCTGGGATGCCATGGAAGATATCTATAAGAAATATGGATACTACAGAGAGACACTCTCTACGATTACAAAGACCGGAGAGGACGGAGCCAGAGCGATTTCGGCAATGATGGACAAGATGCGTACGGAGCAGGTTTCTGAGCTTGGCGGACACAGGGTTCTGGCATTAAGAGATTACAAAACCGGAATCAGGAGAGATTTTTTATCTGAAAAAGAAACTAAATTAACATTACCAGAGTCTAATGTGTTATACTATGAATTATCAGATAATGCCTGGTGCTGTGTGCGCCCGTCAGGGACTGAACCCAAGATCAAGTTCTATATGGGTGTAAAAGGCAGCAGCATTGAGGATGCTGATCAGAAGCTTGAAGTATTGAAGAAGGCAATGACTGATTTTGCAGAGGGGTGACAATCTGCCCTCGAGTGGGGATCAGTGCAGAGGGCCGGAGGAAAACACTTAGAAAGGGCAGTTATGGCAAAGAATGTTACGCTTTCGGATATTGCGAAAAAGGTCGGGGTAAGCACCGTCACGGTATCCAAGGCATTGTCAGGACAAAGCGGGGTGAGTGACTCTGTAAGAGCACAGATCAAGGATCTGGCAGAGTCAATGGGATATCAGAAAAGGTCAAGGACCACGAGAAAAGAACGCACGGATGAGGCATATAATATCGGTGTGCTGATTCCTGAGAAGTATCTGGACAAATATTCTTCATTCTATGCCATGATGTATGGAGAACTCGCTGCCCAGGCAGTAAAACGCGGATGCTTTGCATTTATGGAGCCGATTACAGCAGAGGGTGAACGTGAACTGCGTCTTCCGAGAATGATCGAGGAAGACAAGGCAGATGGTATAGTGATCATCGGTTATCCTTCAGATGACTACCTGGAAATGCTGAAGACTGAGGGCGGGCTGCCTGTGGTATATATGGACTTCTCGACAACCGATGAGAATGCGGACGCTGTCCTGTCCAACGGATATTATGGCAGCTATTTCCTGACCAATTACCTCTTTGGCAAAGGGCATAAGCGCATTGCATTTGTAGGTACTGTCGGTGCGACCGGATCGATTACTGACAGATATCTGGGATATATGAAGGCCTTTATAGAGCACGGATGCTCATACAGTGATTCAATGGTCATAGAAGACAGGGATGCTGAGACGGGCAATATGGATGAGGAAAAATTTTTCCAGCTTCCTCCTGAGAAGGATATGCCTGATGCATTTGTATGCAACAGCGATCTTACAGCCTCGATGCTCATACACAAGCTTCGGGATAATGGCTATAGGGTTCCTGATGATGTCTCGGTGGTGGGATATGATAATTACCTGTATCCGGGTCTCTGCGATATAGGAATCACGACATATGAGGTAGATGTCCGCAATATGGCAAAACGGGTCCTGCATATTCTGACACACAAGATCGAGGGCCGTCCGTATCAGGGCGGGGTACAGGTCGTTGAAGGAAGGCTGATTGAAAAGGATTCTGTGAAATAATATCAGGCTGGATTTAGTGCACCTGGTAAGCCGGGTGCTTTTTTTGTGCATATCTTACAAAAATCCACGACTGGATTTAGTAAAATCGACTAAATTAACTTAATTAGCTAATTTTAACTTGACTAAATTAAGTTAACGAGTATAATTAAATTAGCTTCAAAGTGAAGCTGAGATTAGTCAATGGTCCAGGATAAGGAGGGCTTAACAATGAAGAAGAGACTTTTAACAATCGCTCTTGCAGGTGCAATGTGTTTAGGACTTGCTGCCTGCGGAGGAAAGAGCACAGCAAAGAAAAGCGGCGGTTCTAGTGCCAAGAAGCTGACTTACTCAGGAACAGTTCTTGGTGAGAACACGGATCTGAAGGCTGACATCACACTTTTTAACCACAGGACAGACCTTGATTCTGATGATTACAAGGGAACGACCTGGAAGCAGTATCTCGCAGCTTTCAACAAGGATTATCCTAACATCCATGTGAAGATCACCACAGATACGAACTACGCCGACGATGCACTTACGCATCTTCAGTCAGGCGATTATGAGACAATCATGATGATCCCGGCAGTCAACAAGTCAGACCTTTCATCATACTTCATGCCTCTTGACAGCCTTGACAACATGAAGAAGGAAATCAATTACGCAGATACCTGGGAGTATGATGGTCAGGTTTACGGCGTGCCTTCAACGGCGACAACACAAGGTATCGTATACAATAAGAAGGTATTCAAGGAAGCGGGCATCACAGAACTTCCAAAGACACCTGATGATTTCATCGCAGATCTCCAGAAGATAAAGGACAATACAAAAGCTATCCCACTTTATACGAACTACGCAGCAGGATGGACAATGGGTGCCTGGGACGCTTACATCGGCGGAAATGCAACAGGCGATGCTACTTATATGAACCAGAAGCTCGTTCATACAAAGAATCCATTTTCTGATCCGGGCGACGGAACACATGCTTACAATATTTACAAGGTTCTCTATGAAGCAGTAAACAAGAAGCTTACCGAGGATGACTATACCACAACAGACTGGGAAGGCTGCAAGGGCATGATCAACAGCGGAAAGATCGGATGCATGGTGCTTGGCTCATGGGCATATCCTCAGATGGAGGCAGCCGGAGATCATGGGGATGACATCGGATATATGCCGTTCCCTATCACAGTAGATGGCAAGCAGTATGCATCAGCTGGTGCCGACTATTCATACGGAATCAATAACAACGTTTCTGACACAGCAAAGCAGGCAGCACTTATTTTCGTAAAGTGGATGACAGACAAGTCAGGCTTCTCTTACAACGAGGATGGTCTTCCGGTTTCAAAGACTGATGACAGAACAAAACTTTCATTCGACGGTGTTGATTTCGTTACTGATGAGCCTGCACTCAAGGGTGAAGAGGACTATCTCAATGAGATGAATTCTGAGTCAGAGCTTAATATCAATAACGGCGGTAACGATAAGATCCAGGCAATCGTTGAGCATGCATCCAAGGGTGACGAGTCCTTCGACGATATCATGAAGGAATGGAACAAGAAGTGGTCTGATGCGCAGGATGCTAATGGAATAGAAGTTAAGTACTGATAAACCGGGGAGGCGCCATGGCGCCTCCTCTTCAAAAAGGAGAAATTCCATGACAGAGAAAAAGACATTCAGTCAGTGGATAACAAGCAGAAAGGTACAGCAGGTACTTATATGCGTTGGATTTACGATTATCCCATTGCTTCTTCTGCTGATTTTTACTTATATTCCATTTGGAAAAATGGTTCAGTTCTCATTTTTTAAGATGACATATCTGACACCACCGGAAGCGAGAAAGTTTGTCGGATGGCAGAACTACATAGATGTGTTCCGCAGAAAGGACTGCTTCGGGGCTTTAAAGCTGTCTCTGTACTATATGGTTGGAGCTATTGTGCAGCTTTTCCTGGCATTATTACTTGCAACAATATTATCATTTAAAACCAAGGGCGGAAATTTCTTTAAGGGTCTGATGTTTTTCCCTTATCTGATAAGTGGTATTGCAATCGGATTTATTTTCAAATTTTTCTATACCAGAGGATTTGTGCTTGATACAGTGCTTGGATGGTGCGGGTTCAATTTAAAGGATCTTCCGTACTGGCTTAAGGATCAGAAAGTTAATAACTGGTCGCTTGTGTTCACCTCAGTATGGAGATACTTCGGACAGAACATGGTTCTCTTCATCGGAGCCATAATGTCTGTTGATTCAGAGCTCTATGAAGCTGCTTCGCTTGACGGAGCCAACAAATGGGAGCAGTTCAGATACATTATTCTTCCTTCCATAAAGACGATAGTAACACTTAATGTAATCCTTAGTATTACGGGCTCTCTAAGCTCCTTCGAGCAGCCATACGTTATAACAGGCGGAGCAAATAACACAGGAACCTATTTCGTGATCATGAACAGGATTGCCCATGTATCCCAGAAGGTTGGCCTTGCATCTGCAATGGCAGTTGTCCTTCTGATGATAATCATCATCTGCACCATCCTGCAGAAGCTGTTCTTCAAATATATTTTCCGTGATGCATCGGCAGATGATGAGTCATACAAGGCAAAGAAAGCAAGACTTGAGGCGGAAAAGGCAGCGAAGAAGCAGATGAAGGCTGCAGCTAAATCGAAAGGAGGCATTGCTTAATGAATAGTTCAGTAAGCGTAAAGCCTAAGAAATACAGGAAAAGCTACAATCCGGTACAGATTGTATTTGGATTTATCAAATACTTCATTCTGTGTCTTTTCGGTTTCATAGCAGTGCTTCCAATCGTTTCCTGTGTCATCACAGCATTTAAGACAAACAAGGAATACCAGAATACAAGCGTGATGACAATGCCAAGGAACTGGCTCAACTTCAGCAATTTCGCCAGTGCCTTTACGAAGGCAAACATGGGGAGAGCCTTCATTAATTCTTTCATTGTAATGGTCGTGGTGCTCGTTGTATCTGTGATCATCGGTTCGCAGCTGGCGTTCGTCCTGAACAGGTTTAAGTTCCCTGGGAACAAACTGATCAGAAACATGTTCTTTCTGGCGAGTCTCCTTCCGGCAGTTGCAACACAGGTCACAGTTTACAGTATCATGTCAGCGTTCGGATTTATAAACCATCTGTATGGCTATATCATCATGATGTGTGGAACCGACGTTATATCGATATATCTTTTCATCCAGTTCATGGAAAATATTCCTGTATCTCTGGATGAGTCGGCAATCATGGATGGTGCCAGTTACTGGACCATCTACTGGAGGATAATTCTTCCGCTGCTGAAGCCGGCAATTGTCACAAGCTGTATCTTAAAGGGCGTTGCCGTGTACAACGAATATTACTGCGCGAACCTTTATCTACAGACTCCTGAAGTCAAGACACTTGCAGTTTCACTTTATACCTTCGTAGGCCCTATGGGATCACAGTATAATCTGATCTGTGCCGGAGTTATTATTTCATTTATTCCAGCTCTTATCGTCTTCATTCTGTTCCAGAAACAGATCTACAGCGGTATTGCGGCAGGAGCAGTAAAGGGCTGATGTATTTTCTGAGTACATTTTGAGAGAAAAGATATGGATAAAAAATTTGAAGTATTAACCGAAGAGATGAAACAGCATCTCTGTACCATGATCCTGCCGTTCTGGCTTCGACGTGAAGATGACGTGAACGGTGGATTTACCGGATATATGGACTATGAACTTGAAGATGACCCGAAGGCTGTGAAGGGATCGATCCTTAACAGCCGTATCCTCTGGTTTTTCTCGTCAGTTATCAGGGCTATGAATGAGGGTCAGATAAAGGATTCTGACCTTCAGGGATATACAAGGGCTGATATAAAAAAGGCCGCAGACCATGCCTATGAATTCTTAAGAGACGTGATCTATGATAAGGAACAGGGTGGTCTGTACTGGTCAGTGACATACGACGGCAAGCCTTATGATACCACGAAGCATACCTATAATCAGGGATTTGGGATTTACGGACTTTCTACTTATTATGAGATTACAGGGAAAAGAGAAGCACTTAATTTAGCTTTAAAACTTTTTGACATTATCGAGGATCATTGCTGTGATGCTGACGGTTATGGTGAGGCATACAGCCGCGATTTCTCCCCGGCTTCCAATGAGAAGCTTTCAGAGAACGGGGTAATGGCGCAGAGGACTATGAATACCCTTCTTCATGTATATGAAGGCTATGCAAAGCTCCTTGAAGCGTTAAAAGAGAATGATGCTGATCCTGCACTGATAAAAAAAGTTTCTGAGAGGATGATTTTTCAGTTAAATATTTTTAATGAAAAGATATATAACCCTGAGAAACATCGTCAGGAAGTATTCTTTGACAAAGAATATAATTCTCTGATTGATCTGCATTCATATGGTCATGATATTGAGACTGCCTGGCTCATCAGGTGGGGCATTGAGGTCCTCAAGACACAGCCTGCGGTAAAGGATCATGATCAGCTTCTTGCAGATATTCAGGACATGGCAGTGGATCTGACTGACAAGATACTTGATGACTGCTTCGATGGACATTCTCTTCCTGCTGAAAAGGAAGGTAATGAGGTTCACGATCACCGTGTATGGTGGGTTCAGGCTGAGACTGTGAATGGATTCCTGTATGAATATATCAGTAGCGGTAATGAGAAATATCTGGACGCAGCCCTGTCTGAATGGGAATACATAAAGGAAAAGTCCATAGATCATCGTAAAGGGTCAGAATGGTACTGGGAGCTTTTCGCAGACGGAACACCCGTCCCTGGCAGACCTGTAGTTGAAGAGTGGAAATGCCCGTACCATAACGGGAGGATGTGCCTTCTTGCTCTTAGACTAAGTAAAGCCGCACCTGTATTTTAATCAGGAATCATGAAAGGAAATAATATGATCGTAAAAACAACGGAGCAGCTCATCAATGAACAGGAGGCTCTGCTTGAAAGACCTAATGAAATAGACAGGAATTTTTATAACGGGATTTATGAAAGATATGTCCATCCTGTTCTTACAAGAGATCATGTACCGGTATCATGGAGGTACGACTTTGATCAAAAGACCAATCCGTTCGGAATGGAGAGACTCGGAATCAACGCCGTTCTCAATTCTGGTGCACTCTATATCAATGGGAAATATTATCTTGTTCCTCGTATAGAGGGAAATGATCGAAAATCATTTTTCGCAGTAGCAGAAAGTGACAGCCCGGTTGATGGATTCAGATTCTGGGATGAACCTATTTTGCTTCCTGACACAGAGCCGGATGAAACCAATGTCTATGATATGAGGCTCACTCAGCATGAGGATGGCTATATTTATGGCGTTTTCTGCTCAGAAAGCAAGGACAAAAGCAGTAATGACCTCTCAGCCGCAGTTGCAGCAGCCGGAATTGTCCGTACAAAGGACTTAAAGAACTGGGAGCGTCTGCCGAATCTTAAGACACTTCATTCTCCGCAGCAGAGAAATGTAGTCCTTCATCCGGAGTTCGTCGATGGAAAATACGCTTTCTATACCAGACCCATGGATGATTTCATTGATACAGGAAGCGGGAGTGGGATCGGATTCGGACTCTGCGACGATATTACTCATGCAGTAATAGATGAGGAGAGGATGACAAGCATCAGGAAATATCATCAGATTACTGAGGCAAAGAATGGCGCAGGTGCTGTTCCTATAAAGACTGACAAGGGATGGATCCATATCGCTCATGGAGTAAGGAATACAGCTGCTGGTCTGCGTTATGTTCTTTATTGCTTTGCTACTGATCTTAATGATCCGTCAAAGGTTATTGCAGAACCAGGCGGACTACTTATCGGACCTAGAGGCGACGAGAGAGTAGGAGACGTTTCAAACGTTGTATTCACAAATGGAGCAGTTGTAAATGAAAATGGAGAAGTTTACATCTATTATGCTTCATCCGATACAAGGCTTCATGTGGCTCATACAGATATTGACAGACTCAAGGATTTCGTGTTCAACGGATATGAGGATCCTGGCAGGTCAGTTGACTGCGTAAAGCAGCGAGTTGAGCTTATCAGGAGAAACAAGGAATATTTCAACAGATAATCGAGGAAAAAATTATGGGAAAATATCAGATTTTGAACAGTCCGGCAGTAAAAAACATGCCTTGGCAGGATGCTCCTGGAAACATTACTAACGCTCCTGTATGGAGATATAGCGAGAATCCGATAATCGGCCGCAACCCTCTTCCGGGAGTCGCAAGGATCTTCAACAGTGCTGTGGTTCCTTATGATGGAGCTTTCATCGGGGTGTTCAGAGGAGAGCAGACGAACGGCATTCCTTACATATACTTAGGACACAGTAAGGATGCTATTCACTGGGAGTTCGATAAGGAAAAGATCCATTTCGTCGATAAAGACGGAAAGGACTTCATGCCGGTATATGCCTATGATCCGCGTCTGGTAAAGGTAGAGGATACCTACTATATCATCTGGTGCGGAGATTTCTATGGAGCAGCAATAGGCATAGCAGAGACAAAGGATTTCAAGACATTTACGAGACTTGAGAACCCGTTCCTTCCTTTCAACAGGAACGCAGTTCTTTTCCCTAGAAAAATAAACGGGAATTTTGTTATGTTTTCTCGTCCATCAGACAGCGGTCATACACCTTTTGGTGATGTTTTCATTTCCGAAAGCCCTGATATGACATACTGGGGCAAGCACCGTCATGTGATGAGCAAGGGTAATGAATGGTGGGAGAGCTTAAAGATCGGCGGAGGCGCAGCACCTATCGAGACCTCTGAGGGTTGGCTTCTCTTCTATCACGGAGTCGCCGGAACCTGCAATGGATATGTTTACTCAATTGGAGGAGCAATCCTCGATATCGATGAGCCTTCAAAGGTAAAGTATCGTTGCGAGAACTTCCTTCTTACACCGGAGGAGTGGTATGAGGAAAGAGGCTTTGTTCCTAATGTATGCTTCCCATGCGCAACCATTCATGACAGTGAGACAGGCAGGATCGCTCTCTACTACGGAGCAGCTGACAGCTATGTCGGACTTGCGTTTACACAGCTTGATCTGGTGATCGACTATATCAAGGAGCACAGCGTTATAAATGATTCAGATACAGAGATAGGAATCAGGTAATATGATATTTCTGGCGGAAAAATATGGAATAGATCTGAATGACGCCGTAATCAATACGGGTAATATTAACAGGCTGGCCGGCTTTCTCAAGACAGCAGAAAAAGGCGGAAGTCTGAGTGTCGTAGCTTTCGGTGGTTCGATCACCCAGGGCTCACTGGCATCGAGCGTTGAAAAAAGCTACACCTGTCTGTTTACAGAGTATCTCAGGAATAAGTTCCCTTCAGCACAGATCAGATACACCAATGCAGGTATCGGAGGTACAGGCTCTCTCTACGGGGCTTTCCGACTGAAACGTGATGTAAAGCTGCACAAGCCGGATCTGGTACTCGTGGATTTTTCAGTTAATGACCTTAATAATCCGTATGCAGCTGAAACCTTTGAGGGAGTTATCAGGCAGCTTTTATCTCTTCCGGAAAAGCCGGCCGTGATAGTAATCGGGAATACCTACTATGACAGGGGCGAAAGTTCCCAGACGATACAGGCGGATGTCTGCAGACATTACGGAGTCCCGATGCTTTCGACAGATACTTCTATCTATAAAGCAGTTCTTAAAGGGACGCTTCACAGGCAGGATTTCACTCCGGATGATCTGCATCCGAACGACCTTGGACACCAGCTTCTCTCGGAGATACTGATCCACTTCGTAAATGGAATAAAAGCAGAGCCGGCAGGGGATCACTCTGAGACTGTGCCTTATCTTTTCTCGGATATCTATCAGCAGACAGCAGAGGTATCTGTGGAGCTTAATGGCTTTGCTTCCGACGGGACGAAGAGAAAGTCCATACAGGACAGATTTGCTGAAGGATATACTGCATCGAAAAAGGGCGATTCCATCACATTTACAGGTGTCGGCAGAGCTATAGCAGTGGCGTACAGACAGGTCGTAAGCAGTACAGATATGAGTCCGCGCGCCATCGCTGTAGTAGACGGTGATGAGAAGCATGCAGTTGTGCTTGAAGGATGGTTTGGCGAGACCTGGGGAGAAAATATCAGAGCTGACGTTATTGCTTCCGGACTTGCCTATGGAAGGCATACTCTTGAGATAAGGATCGATAAGACTCATGACAATGATACGAAGCCGTTCTACCTGATCGGAGCAGGTTTTGCTGGTGGCAGACCGGATATAATGTTTATGGATCCTGTCTGCACCCATAATGTCTGGGGAGGAACAAGGATAAGAGATGACTTTGGATATAGTATAGAGGGTGACGATATCGGCGAGTGCTGGGGTATCTCAGCGCATCCGAATGGCGACGGCACTGTAGATAGCGGAGTGTTCAGAGGCAGAAAGCTTTCTGAGATATATGAGAAGCATCCGGATCTTTTTTATAGAAGAAATATTTCTGCCGCAAGCTCTGATGAAGGTTGTCCGTACTACGATGATGGAACCGTTCTTACAGAAGAAAAGAGTGTATTCCCTCTGTTAATAAAGATCATCGACGCAAAGACTGACCTCTCGATACAGGTTCACCCGGATGATGCCTATGCAAAAGAGCATGAGAATGGTTCTCTTGGCAAAAAGGAGTGCTGGTATGTACTCGATACTCCGGCTGGAGGCGGAGAGCTTGTAGTGGGTCATAATGCGAAGACGCGTGAAGAACTCCGTGAGATGGTTTCAGAAGGGAATTGGGATGAGTTAATAAGGACAATTCCTGTCCATAAGGGAGATTTCATCCAGATAGATCCGGGAACCGTACATGCGATAAAGGGCGGTATGCTGATCCTTGAGACTCAGCAGAATTCCGATATCACATACAGGGTTTATGATTATGACAGACTCTATCACGGCAAAAAGAGACAGCTGCATGTGAAGCAGTCCCTTGATGTGATAACTGTTCCTGCAGCATCTGAAAAGAACTGCATTATAAGGCATGATGTGCTTGACAGTAAATTAAAGGACAACGAGATCGAGGAGATCTATAAATGTGACAAATATACTGTCATGAGGATTAAGGTCAGCGGCAATACGAGGGTCCGGGTCAGTGACAGATTTTTCACGGCTTCTGTGATCTGCGGCAGTGGAGCAATAGATGGAAGGGCTGTAAGGAAGGGCAGCTTTTTTATCATTCCGGCGGGTTACGGAGAAGCGGAGCTTAATGGTTCTATGGAAATACTTTTTAGTAAAGTATAAATATTTTTTCCGAAGGGCCGCCTGGTAAAGGATTCCGATGCCATATTAAGGCAGAAAAATCAAAAGCTACATCGTCGGTAATCACAGAGAAGAAATGAGAATTAACTGGAATGACAGCCGCATCCATTACTGCGGCAGAATGGAAATAGATCCGGAGAAGGATGGAATAAGATGGGTTTATGCAGCATCAAGTGCCTATCTGTGCTTTGAGGGCACAAAGGTTTCTGTAGAGGCAGCAGCAGAGAGCGAATGGTGGGATATCTATCTGGGAGTCATTATTGATGGTGTCCAGAAAAAGCTAAAGCTGTCTCCCGGAGATTCCGGGAATTATACCATTGCTGATAACCTTGATCCTCAAAAGATCCATGAACTTGTGATCTTTAAGAGGATGGATACCGCGAACCTTATAACGATTAAAGGTTTTGAACTTCCGGATGATTCCATCGTATATGATGCCAACAGGTCAGGAACATTTATTGCCAGAGAAATGGGCATCGGGACAGACAGAAGGATTGAATTCTTCGGTGATTCGGTCAGCTGCGGAGAGGTCAGCGAGGCTGTCCTCTTCACGGGAAGGGAAGACCCTTCTCATAATGGTGAATTTTCCAACAGCTGGTATTCTTATGCCTGGATGACTGCAAGAAAGCTTCACGCCGAGATTCATGATACCTCACAGGGCGGTATAGCTTTAATGGATGGTACAGGCTGGTATCATGAGCCTGAGGCAGACGGGATGGAGAGCTTTTTTAACAAATGTCAGAGTAATAAGCACCTGGCTCCTGTTTCCGAATGGGATTTCACACAGTGGATACCGCAGATAGTAGTCATTGCCATAGGGCAGAACGACAGCCACCCCGAGGATTTCATGAAGAATTCCCCTGATGGATATATGGCTGGTAAATGGAAGGAACGCTATGCATGGTTCATTCGTCAGATAAAGAAGTGCTATCCGATCGCCAGAGTGATATGCACGACTACTATCTTAAATCATGATCCTTCATGGGATGAGGCTATTGATGAAGTCGTAGAGTGTTTTAATGATTCTTATATCACTCACTTCCTATACAGTAAAAATGGCTCCGGAACTCCTGGTCATGTCAGGATTTCCGAAGCCGATGAGATGTCAGACGAGCTGGCATCATATATATCTATTTATCTTTCAAATCTGAAATAAACTATCAGTGAATCGTCTGCTCTATGGATCCAGACTGCTGTATCCTCATCCGGATTGTCGGCCTGTAGATGTGTGATATCATAGCGGCCATACTCATGTCCCTCTCTTGAAGCCTTGCCATGCGAATCGGCGTCTCCATAATCTCTGTTCTGGAAACGGGTGATAGCGTCGACGATCTTCTGCATGTCATCATCGCCTTCCATGAACTCTCCTCTGATCCCCCTTGACAGGTAAACGTGATCTCCGTTTACATTGTCATATGGCACCGTGCCATATCCTTTCTTTCGGACATAATCCATAAGTTCTTTCATCTTTGTCATAGTGATTCCCTCGCATTTCTATAAACCCAGGGCCATGCGGCCCGTCTTTTTGTGTACACAGATATTTTACCACATTCGGGACATTATGTGGCAACTTTTTATGTACTTTGGGGAAACCATTAGCTGACAGAAACTTTTCTCATTGTGACAAAAGCTTTTTCTGTTCATCAGCAAAAATGCTGTATGGTGAATTATATAATTCCAGGAAATCCGGAATCAGTTCATGTCCGACAGGAGTGCCATTATCAGTATAGTTGTCCACATAGGGAATATAATATCCATTATGCTTTGCATGCTGTGAAAAATCGGCCCAGAGCAGGTAGTAGCTGGCAGAAGAGTGTCTGGCTGACTCAAGGATATCTATATACCAGTGACGACGGTTGCCTGCAGGCAGCAGCGCAGTCTGATCATCACCAGGCAGGGTATCATTGGCGATGCCAGTCTCTGTAACAGCAAAAAGTAATCCGTGCTCTTTTGCAAAAATATCCGTGATCTCTACCTGCCTGCGAAAATCTTCCATCCATGCATCATCGTGTGTTCTGTCGTACATATCGAATCCGACCATATCGACATAATCATCTCCCGGATAGCGTCTGCCAAAATCCTCAGGAGAAACCGGCTCACTGCCAGGGGAGTAGACAGTGATCAGATTGTCGAGGCCCTTGTCCTGTGTGAGATAGTCTGTTGCGTATCTGTAAACTGCCCTGAAACGCTCTTCAGTGCAGAAATTCTCACCCCACCAGAACCAGCTGCCAGTATTCTCATGAAATGGACGGAAAAGAATGGCACCATGTACCATAGAAGCGTATTCAGCTATTGCATCCATATATCCACGGAACTGCTCATTGTATGGCTCGCCTGGGAGTATATTATTCACAGGATCTCCGGTCATGACATTGGGAGTATATCCGAAATAGTCATATTTTTCATAAAGAGGGAGATCTGCGGAGTAGTCTGATTTTAATCTGCATATGGCAAAATCAGGCATATGTGCTGAGAGTGTGATGATTGAGCCGTTTTCAATTGCTTCATTCGATATGGCAGCTGCGGCCTCAATATTACCATGGCTGGTTTCCGGAATCTGATCACTATGAGCTGCATTCCATCTTGCGGCGCTGTATTCAAAACCGAATAGTGACAGACCGTCTATTCCGAAGACGCCTGCATATGAACCAGTCACATCCTGTGTATCTGAAGGTGACAGGCCAGGATTTCCTGCTTTATCGAAGTATTCATTCTGGTGTCCGAAGATCATTCTGTCGGATTGGCCAACTTTTTTAAGATAATTATATGTATTCTGTGTAGCTTTATTAATTTTTCTCATAAAGCTAATTTACTAAATAATTAGCCAGATGTCAAGGCTAAATTAAGTAAATTACAGCCATATATACTGCTTTCCCAAGTTCCTTTTTCATTATTGCAAAGTATAAAACTTAAAACAGGTTACGTCAATCGTTGACGAGTGTAATGTATGTTGTTATAATTTATTAGTTTGTATACAAAATGACGTTTAAGGAGGAAACATGCAGGAAAACAAGATGGGCGTGATGCCCGTAAAGAAGCTGATTGTCAACATGTCTGTGCCAATGATGATCTCAATGCTTGTTCAGGCACTGTACAATGTCGTGGATTCAGTATTCGTGGCCATGCTGTCGGAAAATGCGCTGACCGCTGTGACTCTGGCATTCCCGCTTCAGAATCTGATGATAGCTGTAGGAGCGGGTACCGGAGTCGGAGTCAATGCAATGCTTTCAAGAGCTCTTGGCGAGAAAAAATATGAGAGATCTGATAAGGCTGCTAATACGGCTATTCTTCTCGCAATCATGAGTACCATTGTTTTCCTGATCCTTGGGCTCACGATCACAAAGCCTTTTATCAATACACAGACTACAGATCCTGAGATCAGGCAGCTCGGATATACATATCTCGGCATAGTAATGACTATAGGAATCGGTATTTTCATGCAGGTGACGTTTGAGAGGCTGCTCCAGTCGACAGGGCGCACCAATCTCTCAATGATCTCACAGATGACAGGCGCGATTTTCAATATCATTTTCGATCCTGTTCTGATCTTCGGTCTCGGACCATTCCCGAAGATGGGAGTAGCAGGAGCTGCATATGCTACAGTCTGCGGACAGTGCGTGGCTGCATGCCTGGGCCTGTATCTGAATCTGAGACATAATCATGAGCTTCATTTTTCTCTGAAAAAAGTGCTCCATCCGGAAGCAAAGATCATTGGAAAAATATATGCAGTAGGTGTGCCTTCAATACTTATGATGGCCATAGGATCAGTAATGACATACTGCATGAATATGATCCTCAAGGCCTTTTCATCTACGGCAATCGCAGTATTCGGAGCATACTTCAAGCTCCAGTCGTTCTTCTTCATGCCTGTCTTTGGCCTGAACAACGGACTGATCCCGGTGCTGGCATACAATCTGGGTGCAAGGAAGAAATCACGTATTGATGAGGCTCTGAAATTCGCACTTGAACTGGCTGTGTGTATCATGCTTTGTGGAACGATCGTTCTTGAAATCTTCCCGACGCAGCTTCTGTCGCTGTTCTCCCCATCAAAGGATATGCTGCGTATGGGGATTCCGGCACTTCGCACGATTGCTATCCACTTTCCGATAGCAGCCTGTGGTATCATAATGAGTTCAATCTTCCAGGCTTTTTCAAGAAGCATTTATTCTCTGTTCGTTTCGCTTGGAAGGCAGCTCGTCATTCTGATCCCGGTTGCGTGGCTTTTAGCACAGACAGGCAATGTCAATAATGTATGGTGGTGCTACCCGATAGCTGAGGTCGTATCATTTATCCTGTCACTGATATTCTTTAAAAAGGTATACAGGGAAGAAGTAAAAACGCTTGATCTCCATTGACAGATATACTTTATTGTGGTAAAGTAGATTCAACGTATAAACATACTAACCCGATAGGAATATTAGAGAAATGGATTTTAACACTAAGGTTCTCCACGGCAGATCAACTGAAAACTACGCATTCAATGCGACTCTGCCGCCTATAGCGCAGGTTACTGCGTTCGGATACAAGAGCGCAGAAGAGCAGGAAAAGGTTTTCCATCACAAGGCATTCGGATTCGCATACACCCGTATCGGTAATCCGACTGTATCGGCATTTGAGAACAGGATTGCAGAGCTTGAAGGTGCTCCATCAGCTGTGGCTACTTCTTCAGGCATGAGTGCTGTCGTGATGTCGATGCTCAATGTCCTTCAGAGCGGAGATGAGATAGTGGCAGCAGCCGGACTTTATGGCGGCACGCTTGACCTGTTCAAGGATCTTGAGAAATTCGGTATTCATACACATTTTGCAAAAAGACTTACCCCGGAATATATAGAGCCACTTCTGAATGAGCATACCAGGATCGTATTCGGAGAAGTGATTTCAAATCCCGGTCTTTTCGTACTGGATATTCCAAATCTTTCTGAATATGTACATGGTAAGGGTCTGCCGTTGATCGTGGATGCGACGACTGCTACACCGTATCTGATCAGTCCGCTTTCACTTGGAGCTGATATTGTGGTTCATTCATCATCCAAGTATATTAATGGCGGTGGCAACTCCATCAGTGGAATCATAGTTGATGGTGCGAAATTCAACTGGGATCCGGAGAGGTATCCTGCAATGAAGGATTTCGAGAAGTACGGCAGAATGGCATATTCCATCCGTCTCCGCACAGATACATGGGAAAATTTCGGAACCTGCGTATCGCCATTCAATGCATACATGAATATTGTAGGACTGGAGACACTCGGCCTACGCATGGAGCGGATCTGCTATAATGCAAGGCAGCTTGCCAGGAGTCTTTCGGAAATAGATGGCATATATGATGTCAATCATCCGACACTTGAGACTTCAGAGGCTCATGAGCTTGCTGAGACAGAGCTTCACGGATATGGCGGAGGTATTCTGACTCTTCGTGCAGGCAGCCGTGAAAAGGCTTTTCATATTTTAAATCATCTTAAATACTGTACCATCGCCAGCAATATTGGCGATATCAGGACGCTTGTCATACACCCGCGGTCTACACTCTATATGCACAGTTCACCGGAGGAGGCCGCAGATGCAGGTGTATATGATGACACCATCCGTGTAAGCGTCGGAATTGAAGATCCTGCTGATCTGGCAGATGATTTCGCACAGGCAATAAAGGCAGAATAATCAATTTTGTACTTGACAAACTCTAAAAAAATTCTATAATTGTCTTTGAAAATAACTTAAATCCTATATGAAAAGTAGGAATTAGCTCCGCTGAGCAGATAACATCCCGGAGCCTTTATGTATGGAGGAAAAAGATAATGGCAGTTGATTACGCAGCCCTCAAAGCCGGCGGCTTCATGAGGCAGAAGCAGAAGGACACTTTTTCACTGAGACTCAAGGTAGTCGGCGGAACTGTTACTGCTGACCAGCTTGCGGCAGTTCAGGATGTGGCTGATAAGTATGGTCATGGCTATGTACATCTGACAGCCAGACAGGGAATTGAGATCCCTTTCATTCAGCTCAAGGATATAGATGCTGTTAAGGCTGACCTCGCAAAGGGCGGTGTGGTACCTGGCGTCTGCGGACCGAGGGTACGTACAGTTACAGCCTGTCAGGGCGGCAGATGCTGCCCGTCAGGATGTATTGATGCTCTTGATATCGCTGAGAAGCTTGACAAGAGATATTTCGGCCGTGAGCTCAATCACAAGTTCAAGTTCGGTGTCACAGGATGCCGCAACAACTGCCTGAAGACAGAGGAGAATGACTTCGGTGTCAAGGGCGGATATGATGTAAAGTGGAAAGAGGATGCCTGCATCGGCTGTGGTGTCTGTGTCAAGGCCTGCCGCGAGGGTGCCATCACTCAGGATGAGGATGGAAAGATCCATGTAGACTATGCGAAGTGCAACAACTGCGGACGCTGTGTAAAGAGCTGCCCGGCTGATGCATGGGACTACACACCTGGATTTATCGTGACATTCGGTGGTACATTCGGAAACAATATGAAGTTTGGTGAAGAGGCTGTTCCATTCATAAAGGATGAGGATACGCTTTTCAGAGTTGCAGATGCGACTATAGATTTCTTCGCAGAAAATGGTCTTCCAAGCGAGAGATTTTTCAAGACGCTTGAGAGGGTCGGTTGGGACAAGTTCAAGGTTGTTGTAAACGATGCTTACAACGGCAAGACAAAGAAAAAAGGAGACGAAACAGATGGCTGATTACGATATCGCAGATACAGTGGATATCACAGATGTGGTTTGCCCGGTTACTTTTGTAAAGGCGAAGGTAGCTATCGAGGAGCTCGATGACGGAGACATCCTTGATGTACATATGAATGACGGTGAGCCGGTCCAGAACGTTCCACGTTCAATGAAGGAAGAGGGTCACCAGATCCTGAAGCTCATCGACAACAAAGACGGCACATATGACCTTATTGTAAAAAAGGTTGGCGACGAATAACTTTTCACTGGAGGAAATAGAATTGAAGATCAAGGTTGCAGGAGAAGAAAAAGAGTACAAGGACGGAACCACAGTTACAGAGCTTATTGATGCTGAGAAGATCGACAATCCACTGTACGTGACAGTTACCGTTAATGATGATTTTGTCAACAGGGACGATTTTGACCAGACAGCCCTTAAGGATGGAGACTCTGTAGAGTTCCTGTATTTCATGGGCGGAGGCAGATAATGGCATTTACAAATGAGCAGCTCGAGAGATATTCGAGACATATCATTTTAAAAGAGATCGGTGTCAAGGGCCAGAAGAAGCTCCTGAATGGCAAGGTCTTAATCGTAGGCGCTGGCGGACTTGGTGCTCCGGCAGCAATGTATCTGGCTGCGGCAGGAGTAGGAACGATCGGAATCATTGACGCCGATGTTGTAGATCTGTCAAATCTCCAGAGACAGATCATCCACACGACCGCCGATATCGGCAAGGAAAAAGTAGAGTCTGCAAAAGAGACTATGCAGGCCATCAATCCTGATGTCAAGGTCAATACTTACTACAAGTTCCTGGCATCAGATAATATCATGGATATCATCAAGGATTATGATTTCATCCTTGATGGAACAGACAATTTCCCTACGAAGTTCCTTATAAATGATGCATGCGTAATGGCGAAGAAGCCCTTCTGTCATGCAGGAATCCTTCGTTTCAATGGTCAGCTCATGACCTATGTACCGGGCCAGGGTCCATGCTACAGATGCGTATTCAAGAACCCGCCACCAAAGGATGCTGTTCCTACCTGTAAGCAGGCCGGAGTAATCGGCGCAATGGCTGGTATCATCGGATGCCTTCAGGCAATGGAAGCCATCAAGTATCTTACAGGCGCAGGAGAACTCCTCACCGGATATCTCCTCACATACGACGGTCTCAAGGGTGACTTCAGGAAGATCAGGCTTCCTAAGGATCCGGACTGTGCTGTATGCTCAGATCACCCTACGATCACTGAGCTCATCGACTATGAGCAGGTACAGTGTGACTGGGATCCGAAGAACCCATTGAACTGACAGACAGAGGGACGGTTCTCCTGTCTTTTTAGCTAAATTAATTTTATTAAACAGACAGGAGAACCGTCCCCTTGTCTTTTGGAGATTATATGAGCTATATAATTACCATTAAAGAAAGTGATTACCAGAAAATTCTGGATCATGCAAGGAAGAACGCTCCGGAAGAGGCGTGTGGACTGATTGCCGGGACTGAAGCGGAAGAGCCTGATGCATACGATCAGGACGGCACTGGTGTGCATCCTGTGAAACATATCGAGAGGGTCTATCTGCTTGAGAATATAGACCACAGTGAAGAACATTTTTCTCTGGATCCAAAAGACCAGTTTGCAGCGATCAAGGATATGCGTGCAAATGGACTGAAACCACTTGGCAACTGGCATTCCCATCCGGCATCGCCATCGCGCCCGTCTGCAGAGGACAAGCGTCTGGCATACGATGAGCACGCCAGCTATCTGATTATGTCACTGCAGAACAAGAACCACCCGGTGCTGCAGTCATTTCACGTGTCTGACAGGCAGACAAAGGTGACAGTCGAAGAACTGATAGTAATCGATGATTAAAGAAGCCTGAGAGGGCTTCTTTTTTTGTCCGGAAACATTTATAATTGCAATGGAAGGAATACGAATAATCATGAACAGTGAATGCAGGTCATGGGCGGCTGGCGACCCTGTTATGGAAAAATATCATGATGAAGAGTGGTGCAGGATCAATCACGATGACAGGTTCGAGTTCGAAATGCTGTCACTTGAAGGTGCAAGTGTCGGCCTATCATGGAGGACCATCCTGCATAAGAGGGAGAAATACCGCAGGGCTTTTCACAATTTTGATATAGATAGATGCACTGCTATGAGCGATGAAGAGCTGGACGGGCTTATGGAAGATACAGGGCTGATCCGCAACAGAAGTAAGATATACAGCGTCAGAAGTAATGCACAGGCGGTCCAGAGGATACAGCAGGAATATGGAAGCTTTGATAAGTATCTATGGAGCTTTACCTACGGGAAGCAGATTGACGGCAGATGGAAGAGCCTAAGTGAAGTACCGACAGTATCAGACGTCTCGAAGGCACTCAGCAAAGACATGAAGAAGCGCGGGATGAAGTTCGTCGGTCCGGTCATCACGTATTCTTTTCTCCAGTCGATAGGAATCGTAAATGACCATCTGGCCGACTGCCCATACAGGTAATCAGTACCCTGCAATGTAAAGAACGATCAACATTATGATTATCCAGAATGCCAGCACAAGTGCTGACATTAAAATTGAGTCAGATAATTTTTCTTGCAAAACCTCCCGGTTAGTGTTATCATATCACACGGTAAATTTTTGTTGACAGATTCAAATCGGGTCTGTCTGGGGTCAAGACGGCCCGCAGAAAGGAGTTATACAATGGCATCACTTAATGCAAAGACACGTGACATGTCAAAGAAGGCAAAGGCTCTCCGCCGTGAGGGACTCATCACAGCATCTATGTGCGGAAAGGACCTTCCGGAGTCACTTTCACTCGTCATCGATGCAAATGAGGCTACTCAGTTCATGAAGAACCATCATGTAGGTTCAGAAGCTACACTTGTAGTAGATGGCAAGGAGTACGATACAATGATCAAGTCAGCAGACAAGGATCATCTCAATACTCATTATCTTGACATGACATTCCAGCACCTGATCGCAACAGAGAAGGTAAAGGGCGTAGCTGAGATCATTCTCTTAAACGAGGATCGTACAAACGGATTCCTTACAAGAGATATCAGCACCGTAGAGTACAAGGCATATCCTAAGGATATTGTCGACAAGATCGAGATTGATGTATCAAAGCTTCCTATCGGAACAGAGATCACAGTCGGAGATCTTGATATCGCAAAGAACGCAGACATCGATGTTACAACACCGCTTGATTCTTCAGTTCTTCATATTGCTGAGCATCAGCATATGGATGCAGCAGCAGAAGCCGTACTTGAGGCAGATGAGGAAGCAGCAGCTGAGAAGGAAGCAGAAGCAGATAAGTAATATTTTTGTATCTGAAAAAATGCCAGGCAGCTCCAACCCCTATGTTTATAGGGATTGGAGCTGTTTTTTATTTAAGAAAAATTGAAAATTGTTAAGCTACACTTGCAATTGTTACAAAAGTATGTCATAATTACTGCCGAGCAATAAAGACAACGGAGGTTTTATGTTTAAGAAAAGACTCGTAGCAGTTACAGCAATGGTTCTGGCACTTATAATGGTTCCGGCAAAGCCGGCATCAGCAGCAAGTGTGGTTTCGGGGGCAGCAATAACCGTCAAGAGCGCAAACGACATAAAAGAAAGCAGTTATACACCGGTCAATGCAAAGAAGCTTACATCTTCTTATAAGAAGAAGCTCAAGAAGCAGAGAAAGAATACAATCAGGGTCACAAAGGGAAATTATAAGACCAGAGTGAAGAAGGAGCAGAATGCTCTGATCGATATCACCTGGCAGCAACTGAAGGCCAATTCACAGGTAAAGATTTCTGAGAAGTCATTCGACCTCATGTGCCGTGTGGTACAGTGCGAGGCAGGAAATGTAAAGTACTCCACCAAGGAGATGACAGCAGAGGTCATTGTCAACAGAGCCAGAAGCTACAAGAAGTCATCAGATCAGGTGAATAAGGCACTCACAGCCAGGCATCAGTTCTCGGTAGTGAAGTCATCGAGGATCAATAAGGTGGACATCAATGGTGAGACAGTAAATGCGTGCAAGGACGCTCTGATAAAGAACAGCCATCCGAAGAATCTCAAGTTCTTCCGTGCAGGATATTATTTCTCATGGGCAAAGCCTTATAAGCATTCGGATGGAACCTATTTCTCACTCGCGTGATCAGTCAGAGAAAGATAATAATTTTTAATAGAGATTTTATTGAATACGAAATATTTTTCGTGTATAATCTGTAATCGAAATGAAACCCCTTTCATTTCAATTTCATATTCTCCCCTATTAGCAGGTCGGCAACCGTTGGTAACCGGCCTGCCTTTCGTTTTACGAAAATGTGATTGTTTACACTTATTATAGAGATGTGTCCTCACGGCGCATCTTTTTTTTTGACTGCAGATGTGCTAGAATATAAATACTTTATTTATGAATAGGTGGGCAAGGTAAATGTCAGAGATAAAAATAAGCACACAGGGGATTCTGATCACTCCGGATGAGAAGGCACAGGGCAGAAGGCCTGCAGCCATCATATGTCCGGGAGGAGCATACGAGCTGGTGAGCATGCCGAATGAAGGCACTCCGATACAGAGGTTTATGAAGGATCACAGATATGCAGCCTTCATTCTGAGGTACAGTGTTGATCCGGCCACATATCCGCTGCCGCAGATGGATCTGCTGCAGAGCTGCATGTATATCAGAGAACATGCAGATGAGCTGGGAGTAGATCCGGGCAGGATCCTTTTCGGTGGGTTCTCAGCCGGAGGCCACCTGGCAGCATCAGCTGCAGGCCTTGCAGAGAAGCTGCTCCCAGGAAGTAAGCCACAGGGAGTTTTTCTCGGATACCCTGTGATTTCGCTTAAGGATTCTATCACGAACGAGCCTACGCGTGAGAACCTGCTGAAAGGGACAGACCCTTCAGAAAGGAACAGGCTCATCAATGAGCTCTCAGTTGAGAATATTGTGGATGATGATTACCCGCCTACATACGCCTTTCACTGCAGCGATGATGAATCGGTGTCATCTGAGAATACTTCGATTCTTGCAGATGCACTTGATATTCATGATATCAGGCATCTGTGCGAGATCTATCCTACCGGCGGTCATGCGATCGGACTCGGAAAGGGCACGAGTGCAGAACCGTGGAGCGAGAGAATGATAGATTTCTTCAGTATGATTTTTCAATGAATACATATATTGTAGAAAATGCCAGATACTACAAATGCCTGATGGGCGACTGTCCTGAGCCGTGCTGCAGATGGTGGACGATCCAGGTCGGTGATGATACCTATGAGAATTACCGCAGGCTTGGTGGTATGCATGGCAGGCTCATGCGTTTCTTTATCAAAGGAAAAAAAGAGAAGAGCATCCGCAAGGTATTTGGCAGATGCCCTTTTTTAGTGGATCACGGACTCTGCCGTTTCCAGAAGGATGGAGGGAACAGAGACCTTCTACCGCTGGTATGTGCGCAGTTTCCGTTCCAGGTGCTTGACCTGGGTGAGCGGAGAGAGATTACCATGCTGCTTTCATGCCCGGCTACGGCGGCAGTATTTACAGACCATCCGAGGGAGATTTCCTTTATAAGGACGGATGAGAAATATATTTCCTATTATATTACAAATAATGATGACAGGCCCTTCCTTGAAGCGCTGCTCAGACAGCGGGATGAAGCGGTAGCAGCCGTATGCGATGAGACTCATGATCTTCCTGCCCTGTTCGGAGCTGTATATGCTCGGGCTGCGGCCTCAAATGCCAGATACATGAGCAATACCATGCGGGAGACGGCAGGCGAGGTGAAGCTTACCCTTGACCCTGATGAATGGGGAAAGTATCTGGTTTCACCTGAGCCGACAAATGCATTTTTCCCGATAGAGCTGATCGATGAGATCATTCTCGGGCTCATCGACTATACCACGATGTCCGTGAGGAACACGCATTTTTTCATGCTGATAAGGAGATACAAGAGGATTTTTGGCTGTCTGTATCAGGGTGAGGCTGAGAAATGGCTGGATGCAAAGCTTCAGGAGCTTCATACTAAGGACAGCGGATATGCAGACAGGCACAGATATTATTTTGCCTACACACTGCTACAGCTCTATCCTTATGCGTACGATACATATTTCTGGCAGAGGCAGGTGCTGCTTGCAATCCTGTACACGGAGCTTCTCGAGATCTTCGATGTGACAGAATATATTTCCATGGGAAAGGTGCCTGACCGCAGGGCCCGTATTCTCACCCTGTCATCATTCGAGCATGGGACCAGGCATAATCCGGCAATGACAGAGAATATCTTCAATCTGATCAGAAGGAAATTCCTGTGATCAAGTGGAAGAGGTTGTCGATTTCCATTATTGTACTAGCGGTTAAATATCAATTTATACGAACATATGTTCTTATAAATGTTAACCGGTTAATTGACATTTTCAAAGCTAAATTGCCATACTCAATGCAATATATTGCAATCACCTTGTCACAAATAATATAGATATAGTATAATAATATGGTAAGTCAGCCCACGCCCCGCTTCCGGATAACACGGAGGTAGAAAATTCGAGGAAGGCATGGTCTTTGATGTGCTAACTGAATCCAATAACGACGAGAACGGCGACTACTGCGAGGTGGCGACGCAGGAGGATTTTGACCAGTGGTGATCCTACAGAAACATAACTGAAGTTTCATTGAAATAACCTTCTCATAGTGATAAAACCCGATTATCCTATTTAACTGATTAACTAAAACTTCCCACATCAAAAGTGGAGATTGTTCCTTGAAAACTCAATAATTCTGGCAATCAGATAGATTTTACAATACTTCCAGCTGCCTAGCCAGTGCTTCCTGAAGAAAGTGCGGCAGACGATTGACAAAATCATCCTCGAATGCTTCGATTTGCGCTTCTGTCACTTGAAATACAGCATAAATGCTTTGAAACATGACGTTTAGAATGATCTGAAATGCTTCACAGAATGTTATATCTGAGAGCTCATCACAGAAGAAGAAAAACAACTCACCGAGAGTTCGTTCATCTTCGTCTTTCCGCTGTTCCAGCGCCATCATCATGTACCTGGCAAATACAATCGTGGATCTGTCCTGATATTGCTTTAAAAGTCGGTCAGTATTTGTGTGTAAATTCTGAATATTTCCAAGGCCCTGTTTAAGGGCTTTGTGGTAAATTGTCAGACAATAACTGACCGACTTTTTTAAGGTTTTTGTTACAAAGAGATGGAAATGTGTTAGAGTAGAATTCAGAAACAGCGGAAATGCGGTTGCTGAACCTTACCTTAAAGGAATTGATACTAGAATCTTTAATTCTGATTCTAATACACCAACCATATATATGTTTTCTTCCGTGGCGGGATATCATAAACGCCGTGTTTTTTATACCATCCCCTGTT
>Ga0256406_1000533_pt1 | contig 68703 bp, 52 predicted proteins | sample RumenRJG_03DNA_FD_185986 | JGI IMG/M metagenome (GOLD analysis project Ga0256406, IMG submission 185986) | Bovine rumen microbial communities from Lethbridge, Alberta, Canada - RJG_03 | ecosystem: Host-associated > Mammals > Digestive system > Stomach > Rumen | place: Canada: Alberta | collected... | reverse complement strand
TTTTTTGAGCCTGTTCTCATTTTGCTCATAGTTGCGGTTAATGCGGTTATGGGAGTTATGCAGGAAAGCAGGGCAGAAAAAGCCCTTGATGCTCTGAAAGGTATGTCCGCTCTACATGCAAGGGTAATACGAAACGGAGAGGAAAAGGTTATTGATGCCTCGGAGCTTGTTCCGGGGGATATAATCCGTCTTGAAGCCGGTGATTTTATCCCTGCCGACGCAAGGCTTTTGAAAAGCGTAAGCCTGAAAAGCGAGGAGGCTGCCTTGACCGGTGAGTCGCTTCCCTCCGAAAAGAATGCGGAGGCTGAGGTAAAGGACAATGCGCCTTTGGGCGACCGCAGCAATATGATATTTTCGGGCTGCAGCATAACCTACGGTACAGCAACGGCAGTTGTTACCGCTACGGGAATGGATACCGAAATGGGGAAAATAGCCAATCTTTTAGAGGGAGAAAAGGATACGCAAACTCCGCTTCAGAAAAAGCTTTCTCAGCTTGGGAAATATCTCGGCATACTTGCCCTTGCCGCCTGTGCCGTAATATTTATTGTCGGGTTGATTAACGGAATACCCATTATGGGAATATTTATGACATCGGTATCACTTGCGGTATCGGCAATACCGGAGGGCTTGCCGGCTATTGTTACCATAGTCCTGTCAATAGGCGTACAGCGAATGGTTAAGAGAAATGCGCTTATAAGAAATCTGCCTGCAGTTGAAACCCTTGGAAGTGCTTCCGTTATATGCTCGGATAAAACAGGAACACTGACACAAAACCGTATGACCTTGGTAAAGGCATATATTGACGGCGATGAAAATGAAAGGGAAATTGAAAATGATACCTCGGATAAGCTCAAAGACCTTTTGATGCTCGGCACTCTCTGCTGTGACGGAAGTGTTGTTTTTGAAGGAGATGAGGAGAAGCATATAGGAGATCCCACAGAAACGGCAATTGTGCTTGCTGCGTACAGTAACGGTATGCCAAAGGAGGAGCTTAATAAAAAATATCCTCGTCTTGCGGAAATCCCCTTTGATTCGGACAGAAAGCTGATGTCAACGGTAAACCGTATTGACGGTAAAAATATTGTAATTGTCAAGGGTGCCTTTGATATGCTACTGCCGCTTTGCGTTAAGGGAGATATGGAACGAGCAAGGCAAATAACTGAAAAAATGAGTGGGGAGGCATTGAGGGTATTGGCAATAGCCTTTAAGGAAATCGACTCCGTGCCTGAAAATCCGACCTCGGCAGAGCTTGAGGAGGGACTCACATTTTTCGGCTTGGTGGGAATGATTGACCCACCGCGAAAAGAAGCAAAGGATGCTGTGGCGGTTTGCCGAAAGGCAGGAATAAAGCCTGTTATGATTACGGGCGACCATGTTGTAACAGCCTCGGCAATTGCCCGTGAGCTTGGTATTTTAGAGGAGGGAGACAGAGCAATTACGGGAGCGGAGCTTGACGCAATGACCGATGATGAGCTTTGGAATGAGGTGGAGCACATTTCGGTATACGCAAGAGTTTCCCCGGAAAACAAAATCCGTATTGTGAAAGCATGGCAGAATAAAAATCAGGTTGTGTCAATGACGGGTGACGGTGTTAATGACGCACCTGCTCTTAAGGCGGCAGATATCGGCTGCGCTATGGGAATAACGGGAACAGATGTTGCAAAGGGAGCAGCAGATATGACTTTGACCGATGATAATTTTGCAACTATAGTTGATGCTGTCCGTGAGGGCAGAGGTATTTATGCCAATATCCGAAAGGTTGTGGGCTTTTTGCTCGGTACGAATATCGGTGAGGTTATAACGGTATTTGCCGCAATGCTTTTGTGGCACAAAACCCCGTTGCTTTCAATGCAGCTTCTGTGGATTAATCTTGTTACAGACAGCCTGCCCGCAATTGCTCTGGGTATGGAGGCAGTTGAGCCGGACGTTATGGAAAAAAGACCTAAGCCAAAAGATGAGGGAATATTTGCTCATGGCTTAGGAGTGAGAATTGTTCTGCAAGGGTTAATGTTTGCCGTTCTTACTTTAATAGGCTTTAAGGCAGGAGAGAATATAATGGGAAGCCTTGCCGGAGGGCAAACTATGGCGTTTATGGTATTGTCACTGTCACAGATAAGTCAAAGCTATAATATGCGTTCAGACCGTTCAATTTTTAAAGTCGGGATATTTTCAAATAAAAAGCTGAATGGTGCAGCTCTTTTATCCGTAATTCTTGTTGCGCTGGTTATGTTTACACCCTTAAGAATTGCTTTCGGCTTAGAGCTTCTTACGGGTAAGCTGTATTTGCTGGGCTTGATACTTGTTTTGGTTCCCGTTGCCGTAATGGAAATGTCAAAGGCATTCGGATTAATAAAGCATGGAAATTGAATACAATAATAACTCCGGACTGACGTTTCTCATGTGCAAAAAAACTGCCGACAATGAGCGATTATAAACTCATTTTCGGCAGTTATCATTTTAAACGGAATAATCGGGATTCATAGACTGAAGAGGCTCACTTTAACTCATTGAACTTATTGAGGAACAGTCTTGTTCGTTCGTTTTTGGGGTTATCAATAACCTCCTCCGGTGTTCCGTCCTCGGCGATAACTCCGTCATCCATAAAAATTATTCTGTCCGCAACATTTTTTGCAAACTCAATCTCGTGTGTAACAATTATCATTGTGGTATCCTTTGCGGCAAGGCTGCGGATAACTTTTAATATTTCACCGGTAAGCTCCGGGTCGAGAGCCGAGGTGGGTTCGTCAAAGAAAAGTACCTTGGGATTAAGAGCAAGCGCCCTTGCTATTGAAACTCTCTGCTGCTGACCGCCCGAAAGCTGACATGGATAATTTTCCAGCTTTTCCGAAAGCCCTACTCTTTCCAGAATATCCTTTGCATTTTTTTCTATTTCAGCGTATATTTCATTCTTTGACATCTTAAAATCCGGGCGTTCCTTGGCAAGAAGCCTCGGCGCAAGAGTTACGTTTTCAAGAACGTTATACTGTGGAAAAAGATTGAAGGATTGGAATACAAGACCGAAATTCAGTTGTATTTCTCTTTGTTGCTTTGCCTTCATTTTTTTTGATTCCGATGCGTCAAACACAAGCTTGTCATTGACATATATCTTGCCGGAGTTTGATCTTTCGAGCATATTAATACATCTCAGCAGCGTGGTTTTTCCACTGCCCGATGAGCCTAATACGGCAATAACCTCTCCCTGCTCCATTTCAAAGCTGATACCCTTTAAAACCTGAGTTTTGCCGAAGCTCTTACAAATATTTTCAACCTTTAATATTGACATAACGTAACGCCTCCCTTAATTTGAATAATAGTTCATTTTCTTTTCAAAGAAGTTGAAAAGAAGCGTCAGTATACCGTTGAAGGCAAGAAAATACAGACCCGTTGAAAAGAGCGGCCAGATAAGACCAAATTTTGAAAATCTGTCCGAACACATAATTATTTCGGCGATACCGATTACTCTTACAAGAGAGGTATCCTTTATAAGTGTTATAATCTCGTTTCCCATAGGGGGAGTAATTCTTTTAATTACCTGAAAAAGCACTACCTTAAAAAATACCTGCGGCTTTGTCATTCCGAGAACCTGTCCGGCTTCATACTGTCCCTTTGGTATTCCTTCAATTCCGCCTCTGTATATTTCGGAAAAATATGCCGCATAATTGATAACAAAAGCAATAAGCGCAGCCGTAAGCCTGCTGCGTATGGGACAGTCAAAGAGTATGCCGGGAGCATACAGCACTACAAAAAGCTGCAGCATAAGGGGCGTACCTCTGATTATCCAGATAAAGGTTTTTGTAAGCCATTTCAACGGCTTAAAGGACGACATTGAACCAAAGGTTATTACAAGACCCAAAGGTATTGCAAACAAAAGGGTCATAAAAAACATTATACAGTTCTGATAAAATCCCCCACATAAATTCAATATAATTTCGGGGGCGGTCATATTTGCCATATGTATTTCCTCCAATTCGGCAGAGAATATATACTGCCGTTAATTCATCATAGTATTACTTTATCATTTTAGCGTGCTAAAGTCAAGGTTTTTTTGCTTTTTTTTCTCTGAAAATTATAATTTTCATCAATCCGACCAAAAAATATATTTTTTTATTCGGATTTGTTATTTCTTATCGAGGCTGTCGTGAGATTTTTTGATAACCTCCCATATCGTTTCATCGGAAACGGCGCTTTCACAGGGCATCTTTTTTAAGTACATCAGATATTCAATGTTGCCTTCGGGGCCTTTTATCGGGGAATAGGAAAGACCTGCGGAATACAGTCCTGCTTCGGCGGCATATGAAAGAGCGTTTTTGCACACCTGAAAATGTACGTTAATATCCTTTACAACACCCTTTTTTCCTACCTGCTGCCGTCCTGCCTCAAACTGAGGCTTTATGAGTGCGGCAATTTCTCCGTTTTCCGACAAAAGACTTGCCGCAACGGGCAGAACGAGCTTTAAGGAAATAAAAGATACATCAATTGAGGCAAAATCAATGCTTTCGCCTATCTGCTCGGGAGTGACATATCTTATATTTGTGCGTTCGAGATTGACAACCCTTTTATCCTGCCTTAATTTCCATGCAAGCTGACCGTAGCCTACATCGACCGAATATACCTTTTTTGCTCCGTTCTGAAGCATACAGTCGGTAAAGCCGCCGGTAGATGCACCTATATCCATTGTCACCTTGTCCGAAAGGCTTATGGGAAATTCTGACATGGCTTTTTCCAGCTTAAGACCGCCGCGGCTTACATATTTCAGTATTTCGCCTCTTATTTCGGGCTTAACCGTATCGGGGTTGACCATAAGCCCTGCCTTATCACATTTTTGATTGTCGATATATACCTGACCTGCCATAATAAGCGCACGTGCTTTTTCGCGGCTTTCGGTCATTCCTTTTTCGGTCATATATACATCAAGTCTTATCTTATCCGACATAAAGTCCTCCTTGTTCTGTCAGCTTCTTCCTCTGAAAACCTTAACCTCACCGGGCGGCATTTCTATATAATATATTCCGTCCTCGGAATTGTAATATTCCTCATATATTTCATTTTCAAGCTCGCGGATAGAATAGCGTGCTATATCAATTCTGAACCATTCGGTATTTTCACCGAAATTGGAAAGAACAATGTGCTTATCCTCCGCAAGAGTTCTTATAAAGCCGTAGCCGTAGTTTAATTTATAAATATTTTCAAATTCGCCGTCGGTAAAGCATTGTGAGCTTTTTCTGAGGGCAACCGCCATGGCATACCATAGCTTCAGATCGGAATTGCAGTGCTCCCAATCCACGCAGCCTCTGCAAAACGGGTCCGCATAGCCCTGCATACCTCTTTCGTCACCGTAATATATACAAGGTACACCGGGCATAAGCATAAGCATCATAACTATCTGACGCACACGCTGCTCAGCCTTAAAAAGCTCCTCTCCCTCAAGACGGAAGTCCGCCATAAAATCCTTGCTTACGCTGTCCTTTGACGGCGCACTGCTTACTGCCGTAAGTATTCTTTCAACATCGTGGCTCGATAAAAAGTTGAGCAGTGAATAATATGCCGGTTTCGGGTAGTTTTCCTTAAGGCTCATTATTCGCCTGTCAAATTCAGCCGAGTCGATTTCGTTTCTTGCAAGAGAGATGAATGCGCTTCTTAACGGATAATTCATAACCGAATCCAGCTCGTCTCCGAGTAAATATTCTCTTTGTTCGCCGTAGCTTGATTTATTTGAAGCGTCCTCCCATACCTCACCTATAATTACAGCATCCTTATTTTCGCTTTTTACTGCTCTGTGAAGCTCTTTTACAAAAAATCCGGGCAGCTCATCAACAACATCAAGCCGCCAGCCGCCGGCTCCTTTTTTCAGCCAATGACGGACTACGGAGTCCTCAGAGTTCAAAAGATAGCTTCTTAAGGATTCGGATTTTTCGTTTACCGAGGGCAGAGTTTTCATACCCCACCAGGAATCATAATCTGTGGGCCAATGCCTGAAACAAAACCAATCGTAATAGGGAGAGTCCTGTGACTGATAAGCGCCGACAGAGTTATATTCGTTATCCTTATTAAAATAAATGCTGTTGCTGCCGGTGTGGTTGAATACACCGTCAAGAATTATTCTTATGCCAAGCTCCTCCGCTTTTTTGCAAAGCTCAGAAAAATCCTCCTCAGTGCCGAAGGCAGGATCTATCGACATATAATCACCTGTGTCATACTTGTGATTTGAATAGGCCTTAAAGATAGGATTAAGATATATCGCTCCTATTCCAAGCTCGGCAAGATAGGTGAGCTTATTTGTTATTCCCTTAAGATTTCCGCCGAAAAAGTCGTTGGCCTTATATTCTCCGCCGAACTGCTCAGGCTTGTAGTAGGGTGTATTGCCCCATTGACGTCTGATAACATCGCATCGGCTGTCCGAGGGTTCGCCGTTTGCGTTGCCGTTTGAAAATCTGTCCGGGAAAATCTGATATACCACAGAATCTCTGAACCAGGCGGGGGTGCGGTATTCGGGGCTGTATACAGTTATCTGATAAGCTGCTGAAGGACTTTCGGAGTACATTTCTCCCATGCCGCCCAGCCCGTCGGGAGTACAGGAATAAAAAAATCTGCCCGAGCTGTTTATAACCTCAAAATAATATTTAAAAAGACCGACTCTGCCGGGCATTATAAGCTCTGCCTCATATATACACATACCTCCGATTTCAAATACATATGACATATTTGAAAAGTATACTTCATCATAAAAGCTGTAATTAACTCTTACAGAGTGCGGTATTCCACCCTCCGAAATGCCAAGCCTCAGCTTTACATGAGTACCACAGGTAACTGCCCCGAAGGGACAGCGATACAGAAGCATTTGTGAATTATGCTCTATTTTCATATAAGCAAGCAACCTCCCGAAATACACGCTTTTAAAGACTTTTTGCGTATATATTAAAATTAAATAAACCGATAATTATTATACAGCAATTTTTCCGCTTTATTACTTAATAAATTTTTTAAAAACACTCTCAGCGTCAAGCCCGTATTTAATATCAAGCTCGGCAACGGTGCCATGAACAATAGGCTCATTGGGATATGCAATCGGAGTGAATTTTATTTTATACCCCGAACGGGCAATTAAAGCGCCGATTTTTTCGCCTATTCCGCCGCTGATTGAATGATCCTCCAACGTTACAGCCCTTTCGGCGCAGGAAAGAAGCTGCAGAAGTCCGTCAGGCAGGGGAGAAAGCGTTGATAATGCCGCAACGCAGACCTCAATTCCTTGTTCGTTCAGAAGCCGGGCGGTATCCAAAGCGGTTTTTACCGTTCTGCCGCAGGCTATAATAATATTTTTGCCGGGCTTCCCGATAATTTTGTATTTGCCCGGCTCAAAGCTGCCGGGAAGATCAACCGAGACATTTCCTCGCGGATATCGTATTGCTATGGGACCGGTGTGCCTATTGACTGCATAATCAAGCATTTCCTCAAGCTCTGTAAAGGAGGCAGGGGAGAGAACGGTCATAGATGGCATACTGCCGAGAAAGGCAATGTCATACAGACCGTGATGTGTTTCTCCGTCCGCACCTACGGTGCCGGCTCTGTCAACAAGAAAAACAACGTGCAGCTTCTGGAGGCATACGTCATGGAGTATCTGATCATATGAGCGCTGCAAAAAGGAGGAATACACAGCGAATACAGGGACAACGCCGCAGGCCGCAAGGCCTGCCGCAAAGGTAACGGCATGCTCCTCCGCAATGCCCACATCAAAAAACCTTTCGGGATATTTTTCCGAGAAGGGAATCAGCCCGACTCCCGACGGCATGGCAGCGGTAATAGCCGCAACGCTTTTGTTGTTTTCCGCAAGCCTTAAAAGAGCTGTTCCGGCACACTCGGAATAATCCTTATATTCCTTTTGTTCATGAGCCTTTGCAGAGAAAGGCGCAATCCCATGGTAGTGCTGAGGATTAACCTCTGCCGGCGCATAGCCCTTTCCTTTTTTTGTTATTACATGAACCAATACAGGTGTTTCCATACCTCTTGCAAGCGTCAGGACTCTTGTTAAAGCCTGAATATCATGACCGTCTACGGGACCGAGATACTCTATGCCCAGGTCATCAAAAAAGGTTGAGGGAAGCACGTTTGTACGAATGGCGGTTTTCATTTTTAATATAACCTTTTTTGTAGGCTCGCCTATGCCGGGAATTTTATCAAGAAAGCGTTCAACTCTTCTTTTGGATTTATGATATCCGGGAGTCTGCCTCAAATGACGCAGATATTTTGATAAAGCTCCCACATTTTTTGAAATTGACATTTCGTTGTCATTGAGAATAAGCACAAGGGGAGTTTTCCTGTGACCGATATCGTTCAGCGCCTCATATATCATACCGCCTGTCATTGCACCGTCACCGAAAACAGCCGCAACACAGTAATCCGCACCCGATAAATCCCTTGCTCTTGCCATGCCCAGCGCCGCCGATACAGAGGTTGACGAATGACCGGTATTAAAGCAGTCGTATTCGCTTTCGGCTCTTTTCGGAAATCCACTTATGCCGTTCAGCTGCCTTAAGGTATCAAAGCTGTCACGCCTGCCGGTAAGAATTTTATGAACATATGACTGGTGACCTACGTCCCATATAAGCTTGTCCGTTGGGAAATTATATGCAAGATGAAGCGCAACCGTAAGCTCAACCACACCGAGATTGGACGCAAGATGACCGCCGGTTTTTGTGACCTTTTCAATAAGAAAGCTGCGGATTTCACCGCACAGCAAGGCAAGCTCGTTCCTGCCGAGCCTCTTTAAATCCTCCGGTGAATTGATTTTATCTAAAATTTCATACATTTTAAGCTGTGACCTTCTTCCGTAAGAATTCCCGATAATTTTAAGCCGTTCTTGTATGGTTTTTTGCGCTTGACAAATGTGATAATAAGAAAAACGGCTTATTTTGTTGAGTAATTGATTTTGAACCGATTTTTTCTGACTGAAATATGATATCACAAAAGACAGCCCGTGTCAAGTGCCGAAGAAAACGGATGCAATTTATTTGCGTATTTAACGCTGTGATTTTTTAAATTTCATTTTAGTTGACAGGCTGGTTTTGCTGTGCTATAATACACATTATATTTATAAAGTTTATTTTTTTAAGCGGAATAACTTATTTAAACGGATTTTAAGTAGGTAATTGTAAAACGACAGTTTTACAATTACCTAAAACGGCTTTTAAGGAAAAGGAGAAAGAGATGAGAAGATTAATTTATTTAAACGGAGAATGGGATTTTATGCCCATTTATGATAACGCTTATTCCTGTGAATTGCCGGAAAAGCTGTCATACGAAAAGGAAAAGTGCAGAGTGCCGTCGAGCTGGAGAGGATATATTGAGAACCATACGGTCGGTAAATATAATTACGAACCGATGAATGTGTTTGAATACCCGAAGGAATGGTCAAAGGCGGAGGCGGGCGTGCTGCACAGAAGCTTTAATCTGCCGGAGGATATGAGGGGACAGCGGATTTATCTCGGCTTTGACGCAATATCGCATCACAGTGCGGTATATCTGAACGGAGAAAAGCTGTGCGAGTGGAAGGAGTCGTTTCTTCCGTTGTATATAGATATCACCGATAAGGTAAAGACTGACGGAGAAAATGAGCTTTATGTGGTATGCTGTAAATATAAAGCATCGGCAATTCCTGACGGAACGGAAAAATCCACAGGACTTCTCGGCTCGTGGTTCGGCAATGCTTCAAGGGGAATATGGCAGGACGCTTACTTGTTTTCACGTCCGGGGATTAATATTTCCGACGCAGAAATAGTTACATCTGTAAGAAAGAACAAAATAAGTGTATTTGTAAAGGTTCAGAATACACTTAATGATGTACATACCGTTAATATAAGGGCCTTGATAAGGGATAATGACTCGGTTGTTAAAGAGCTCAGCGGAGCTGTTACGGCAGAGGCAGGCAGTGAGAAAGAGGCAGAGCTGTCGGATTTATGGGAAAATCCGGTTTATTGGGATACGGAAAATCCGCATCTTTACAATATGGATATAATAATAGAAGAGAACGAGAGAGAAATCGACCGTACCTGTGAGCGTTTCGGCTTCAGGGAATTTTGGGCAGAGGGAGAAAATTTTATCCTAAACGGTACAAGAATCAATTTAAGAGGAGATTCGTGGCATTTCCAGGGAGCGGGACAGCAGACAAAGGAATATGCCCTTAATTGGTGCAGACTTTGCAAGGAGCATGGGGCAAACTCGATCAGATTTCATGCAGAGCCGCATCCTTCCTATTATCTTGATGCCGCTGATGAGACGGGTATTCTCATTGTTGATGAAACTGCCATTTACGGCTCGGGTAAATCAATGAATGCGGCAAGTGAGGAATATTTTGAAAACTGCCGTCACCATATAAAGCATTTTGTGGCAAGGGATAAAAACCATGCAAGCGTTGTAATCTGGAGCCTGCAGAATGAAATGCGCTGGGTTGACGGACGTGACGAATACAAAAAGCACGTTCCTGAATTTATGGGAATATTCCACAAATATGACCGTTCGGAAAGACTTATATCTCTTGACGGAGATAACAGGCTTATTGATAAGGAGCATACAGAAATTGCAAGTCTTCATTATAACATTGACGGTATGATTAACCAGTGGGACAGAAAAACCCCGCTAACTATAGGCGAACACGGAGGACTGTGGTATATCTGCCCTCAGAATGCAAGTATGTATCTGGGGCTGGGGGTATATGACGATTCGGAATACTGCGCCGAGGGAGTATCGCTTAAGGAACAGCTGTTTATGGAATATGCAAGAAAGGAAAACGTGTCGGGTATATCCAGCTTCAATTTTGCTCATTATTTTGCGGAAAGTATGCCGGAGGAGGATATAGAGCTTACATATGATACCCTTGATACAAAGGGACCAAAACCCAAGAAAATCAAACAGTATTCTCTTACAATAAACAACGGCAGGCTGCCTGCGGAATATCCGTACTACAATCCTAACGTTACCTGTAAATATGCAACGGAGGGTATGCGTCCGGTAACGGTATTTTGTGATGAATACAACCATTCCTTTTTTGACGATGCGGAAATTAAAAGGCACTTATATGTATTTAACGATACACTTTCTAAAAAGAATGTTACTCTTTTAATTAAAGCAGTGCAGGGAGAAAGGGAAATATACAGCGAGGAAATGAGCTTTGTGCAGTCACCGGGAAAATATGAGGTGAAAGAGATTTCCTTTAAGCCTGAGCCGGTATCGAAAAAAACAGGGCTTGATTTTATTTGCGAGCTTTATCATAACAACGCTCTTATGTACACGATGCGTAAGGAATATTCGGTATATCCGTCAGCTATAAAGGTAACGGCTGTTACCTCCAAAAAAACGGCATTCTACGGAAATGATAAGGATTTTAACGTTATAAAAGCCCTTGCGCCAAGCTGTGAAAGAATTGAGAATATAGAAAATACCGCAATTGATGCCGATATCCTTGTAATAGGCAGCTATATAACCGACAAAGAGGAAAAGCTGCATAATACCCTGTCGGAATTTGTTCTGTCGGGCGGAAGAGTGATAATCTTAGAGCAGTTTGGCTACAGCTTCGGCAGTATGACGCTTAATAAAAAGGAATTTATCAGAGCGCAGGCAAGTGATTATTCACACCCTGTTCTGAAGGGCTTTTCCGATGATGATTTTATTTATTGGTATGAAAAAGCATACGAATACGGACCTGTTCCGTTTATTACGGCAGCTTTTGAAAAGCCTGTTGAGGGTAATTTTAATATGCTTTTGGAATGCAGCTTCGGTGATTTTGGAGACGGCGGAGATTTGTGGACACCTCTTGCGGAATACAGAAACGGAAATGGTATGGTTCTTGCAAATCAGCTTCATATTATGAATAATTTTAATACCGTTCCTCAAGCGGCTGTGCTTCTCGGAAATATGTTAAAATATGCAGGGGAAAGAAAAGTGACCGAATATGATACTGCCGCAATTGTAAACGATAATGACAGACGGCTTCTTGAAAATATAATGTTGGACTGTGAATTTGCGGAAAGTGCCGATAATATAAGCGCAAAACTCGTTGCGGTATCTGCCGACAGGCTGAGGGAAAATGCAAAGGCATTAAACAGGCTTGCCGAAAACGGCGCAAGGGTAATTGTGCTGCCGTCCGAAAAGAAGCATGAGGAAGCACTTGGTATACTGTTCGGGGAAAGAGTGTCTGTAGAGGAGAGGGAAAGCTATATTCTTATGGCAGATTATTCCTCCTGTATAGCAAAGGGTATTTCTATAGTTGACCTTTACGGCTTTGACAAGCCTAATATTTCTCAAAGAGAGGTAACAAACGAAAAGCTTGCATTTAATTCGGTAGACAGCGCAAATTCAAAAATTATTCTCGCAAGCGTTGAGGGAACTATCTGGGAGGATTTGTATGTAAACGGCTACGACGGAGAATTTTGCAAGCGCGCTTTGGTTAAATATAATCAGCTGAATAAAAAACCGTCAGCGCCCTTTATGATTTCAAAAAATGTTGGCAGCGGCGAGGTTATTGCAGTGCAGTTTGTTAATAACCCCGATTACGATAAGTCGATAAGGGTATACACAAGAATTTTTGATAATCTGGGCGCAGCCTTTAATGATGACTGCCTGACAACCGTAAAGGATGATGCTCAAAACTCCCTTGAAATGATTATGGCATTACCGTATATGCCTTATCAGGACTTTGACAGAGCCTTTGAATATTACTGCGACCCTGAGTTTTCTCTTAATAATCTCGGTGAGGGATTGTACGGCTGGATGAAGAAAACCGAAAGAAACCGCAAGGACGGGTATTTATATATTTCAAACAGCGAGAATAATACAATGTTTATGACGGCATTTGTTCATGCACTTGAAAATCCGTCACAGCCCGGCTCTTTAAAGGAAGAAACGGAATATCGTCTGTCTGTTGACGCTTCAAGACCGTATAAGCTGTATATCAACGGCGAAGAAGTCCGGTCTGAGAAAATAATTCTGAAAAAGGGAATAAACAGAATGTTTATACTTTCGGAAAAATCCGAAATCCCTATGAAAATAAAGGTCGTTTTCAGAAACGCAGACGGCAGCTATGCAACAAATTTGCTTTACAGATTGACAACAGATGAGGTTGACCCTAAATAAAGGAACGAATATCAGGGGCTGCCGCAAGACAAATAATTCTTCAAATATCACAAACAGGCTTCTCTGCAAGGGGAAGCCTGAAGCTTATGCTCACATAATATGTACATCAAACTGAATTTCTTTATAAATTATTATCTCATCAATAAAAAACCATAAATTTCCTGTTGACAAATGTGTGGCGCAGTGCTATAATAATACCGAACAAACGTTCGTATTGGAGGCGAGCGTTATGGACAGGACGATACTTCATGTTGACGCAAACTGTTTTTATGCGTCTGTTGAATGTCTGCACAATCCTGAGATAAGGGACAAGCCCGTTGCGGTTGTAGGAGACATAGAAAAGCGGCATGGAATTGTACTGACGGCAAATTATATTGCAAAAAAAGGCTATAACATAAAAACGGGCGAGGCGGTTTTTGAAGCGAAAAACAAATGTCCCGAGCTGGTGGTGGTAAAGGCGGATATGCAGCTTTATATGAAATTTTCAAGACTTATGAAAAATATACTTTTACGGTACAGCGACTTGGTTGAGAGCTTTGGAAGCGATGAAGCATGGGTTGACGTAACAAACAGCCGCAGGATTTTCGGTGACGGAGAGAAAATTGCAAAAAGCATAAGCGATACCGTAAAATATGAGCTTGGCATAACGGTTTCCGTGGGCGTAAGCTTCAATAAGATTTTTGCAAAATTAGGCTCTGATATGAAAAAGCCCGATGGCATTACCGTCATAACAAGGGAAAATTTCAGAGAAAAGGTATGGCCTCTGCCCGTTTCGGACCTGTTGAATGTGGGGAGAAAAACAAATGCAAAGCTGCGTTTGAAAAATATAAGAACAATAGGAGAGCTGGCGAATACAAAGCCGGAGGAGCTGAAATCATGGTTGGGGAAAAACGGTCTTATGCTTTATGATTTTGCAAACGGCTTTGAACATTCTCCCGTAAGAGCTTATGACAATAACAGTGAGGTAAAGTCGGTTAGCAACAGTATTACGGCAGGCAGAGATTTGAAAAATAACGAGGACGTCAAGATGATTATGTTTGTATTGGCAGACAGTGTGGCAAGGAGGCTAAGGGAACAGGGGCTTTTCGGTAAAACCGTAAGTATATGGGTAAAGACAAACCGTCTGTCGGGTTTTTCAAAGCAGTGTACTCTTGACGGATACACAAATTTGGAAAGAACCATTTCAGAGGCGGCTTTTTCGCTTTTTTGCAGAAGCTATAACTGGTACTGCCCCATAAGGGCGGTTGGAATAGCGGTAAGCGATTTATCGGTCGACAGAGGCTATACACAGCTTGATATTTACGGCTGTGAGGAAAAAAAGGCAAATATAGAAAAATTGGAAAAGGCTCAGGACGAACTGAAAAAAAGATTTGGAGGACTGTGCGTAAGACGTGGAGTGCTGATGAAGGACAGCGGATTGACGGACTTTGATCCCAAAGCAACACATACCGTTCATCCGGTAGGATATATGTAAGAATCCGCAGATGCGGCGAAATGTGTAATCGGTTTAATTTTATTGTCAGGCTTATGGGTGATAGTGATGAAAAGTACGAAATATAAAAAATATGTATCGGTTGAGTTAAAGGTGGATGCAGAGGGAAGGGTTTGCCCTCTTTCCATAATATGGGAGGACGGACAAAAATTTGAAATCGACAGAGTTCTTGATGTAAGATTTGCCGCGTCAAGAAAGGCGGGCGGCGTGGGAACACGCTATACCTGCATTATTCGGGGACAGCAGCGGTATCTGTATTGGGAAGACCCGCAGTGGTTTATAGAGCTTCAGTAAATATAAACCGGAATAAAAAAATATAAAATCAATCATAACGGCAAAGCCTGCTGCGGCGCAGCAGGTCTTATTTGGGTGCTGACAGACACATATTAACATATTTTTTTTGAAATAATTGAAGATATTGGCAAATTTCTATTGATTTATCGGGAAAAAAGTAGTATAATATTTTAGCATAAATATACAATAGGGGGTAATGGCTGTGTCAAAGGGATATAGCATCAGAGTAAATATCGGCGGAAAAAGCTTCAGAATAATTTCTGATGAGAAGCCTGAGTATCTGTCCGACGTTGCGGACAGAGTTGACAAAAGTATTTCCGCTATGCTTTTTTCAAATCCGTCGCTTACCTATGAAAAGGCGGCAGTGCTTGCAGCTCTTAAATTCTGTGACGATGCGACAAAAAGAGAAATAAGCGAAAACAATATAAAGGAAGAAAGCTCACAGCAGATTACCGAGGAGGATAACTTAAGAAAGCAGGTTGTTGAGTATTCAAATGAGCTTTCAAAACTTACAAAGGAAAATAAGCTTTTACATAAAAGCCTTGCCGAATTAAGGAAGGATTATGAAGAAAAACTGACAGAGCTTAAAAAACGGCTCGGATAAAGCTGATTTAACGGAGGGATAGAATATGATGGAGCTGCTTGCCCCGGCGGGATCATTTGAGGCTCTGCACGCTGCTGTTCAGAGCGGTGCGGACGCGGTTTATCTGGGCGGAACAAAATTTTCCGCGCGCAGCTCCTGTGCAAATTTTGATATCAGTGAGCTTGAAAAAAGCATTGCCTACTGTCATCAAAGAGGTACTGCCGTTCATATTGCGGCAAACACGCTTATTAAGGAAAATGAATGTGAGGAATTTCTTGATTATCTCGGTGTTTTAAATGACATCGGTGCCGATGCTGTAATAATTCAGGATTTGGGTATGGCTTATGCTGCGGCTCAGCTTTATCCCGACCTTCCCCTGCACGCAAGCACACAGCTTACCTGCGCATCTCTTGAGGGTGCGGCATTTCTTGAAGATATAGGCTTTTCAAGAATAGTGCTTGCAAGGGAGCTTGACATAAAAAGCATTGAAAAAATTGCACGTAATACCCATGCCGAAATCGAGGTGTTTATACACGGAGCAATCTGTATGAGTTATTCCGGGCAGTGCCTTATGAGCAGTATGATTGGCGGAAGAAGCGGTAACAGAGGGCATTGCGCACAGCCCTGCAGATTGCCGTATAATTTCCGTAATAATGGAAAAACTGTAGAAAAAGGCTATCTTTTAAGCCCAAAGGATATGTGCCTTGTAAATCATCTTTCGGAGCTTGAGAAAGCAGGGGTCAATTCTCTTAAAATTGAGGGGCGGCTAAAAAGACCGGAGTATGTTTCCGCCGTAACGGGTGTTTACAGAAAATGTCTTGACGGCGGCAGAGTGGCAGACAGAGCAGAATATAATGAGCTGCTTAATGCCTTTAACCGCAGCGGCTTTACCGATGGTTATTTTACCTCAAAAACCGGATCGGGAATGATGGCTTACGAAAATCCTTCAAATATTGCGGAGAATAAGTATTCCGATGAGGTTTTAATGCGGTGTGCTGATAATGCGGAGTACAAAAAAATACCTGTCAACATTGATTGTACAGTGAGTATCGGAATGCCGGTTCTGCTTACCGTTACCGATAATTGCGGAAATTCCGTTACTGTTGCGGGAGAGAGTGAGGCTGAATATGCCGTAAATAAGCCCTTGAGTGTGGAAAGAGCAGAGGCTCAGATGAAAAAGCTGGGCGGAACGCCCTATGAAGCTGTTTCGGTACAGCTTGTGTTGCAGGATAATGCGGTTGTTCCTGTCAGCGAGTTGAATAATGTAAGACGCATGGCGGTTGAGGCTCTTAATAAGAAACGTTCATCAAAAGCAGTGCGAAGAAAGAACAGAATTGACTTTAGCTTTGATGAAAAGCCTGTTGATGAATATGCTATTACGGCAGCCTGCCGTACCGCGGAGCAGGCAGAGTGCTGTATAAATGCCGGAATTAAAAGGATTTATGCTCCCGGTGTGGTTATTGAAGAATTAAAACAAAAGGGTTTTTCGGAACATTTAATTCAGTTGATGCCTCCGATTGACAGGGAGGGCAAAAACGATACAGACCTTGTAAGCGAAGCGGTGCTTGTATCTTCATACGGACAGCTTAATAAGGGAAAGAATATTAAATATTCAGCCGGAATGAGATTGAATATTGCAAATTCATACACACTTAAGCTGTTTTCGGAGTGTGAAGTGTGTGAGCTTTCCCAGGAGCTGACAATAAATGAGCTTGCGGCAATAAAAAAGGCCTGCGACACCGAAATTACAGTCTATGGAAGACTGCCCCTTATGACCTTTGAAAACTGCCCGGTACGGGCGCAGGGGAAATGCGATAGGGGAAAATCAAAAAATACCCTTACAGACAGAATGAAGGAGGAATTTCCGCTTGTATGTGCGGAGGGATGCTTTTGTGTGCTGCTTAATTCAAAGCCGCTGTATATGGCGGACAGGCTTGATGAGCTGAAAAAATGCGGAGCTAAGTATTTTAAGCTTGATTTTACTGTCGAAACAGGTGAGGAATGTCGCAGAATAATCAATGATTATTCTAAAGCACTCAGCGGAGAAAAAGCTAATGGTATGAAGGTAAATACCTTTACAAGAGGACATTATTATAAAAAAACAGATTAAATAAAATTCTAAGAAAAATAAGGATAAAATTATGGAAAGAATTATATTGGCTTCGGCATCACCGAGAAGGCGTGAGCTGCTTGAACAGCTTGGAATAAAATTTGATATTGTCGTGTCAACCGAGACGGAGGAGAATATTGACAAAAGCCTGCCCCCGGAGGCATATACCTCTGAGCTTGCTCTTTTAAAGGCCGCCGCCGTCGGGAAAAAGCTTACGGAGCTTAACAGAAAAAACAGTATAATTATTGCCGCAGATACCGTTGTTTATTTTGAGGGAAAAATACTCGGCAAGCCAAAAAACGATGTTGATGCCCGTAATATGTTAAAAATGCTGTCAGATAACAGGCATGAGGTTTATACCGGTATATGCGTAATGCGGCTTAAGGATGCGTATACCGTTTCAAGAAGCGTAAAAACATCTGTAAAGTTTAAAAGCCTTACAGATGCAATGATAGACGGGTACATACGTACGCAGGAGCCTGCGGACAAGGCCGGTGCGTACGGAATACAGGGAATGGGAGCAGTGCTTGTTGAGGAAATACAAGGCGATTATTTTAATGTGGTCGGGCTTCCTCTGTCCTGTTTGTATGACATTCTTAAAAATGAATTTGACGTTGATATTTTCGGATAAGGAGTATTGTATGAGTCACAGCAGAAATTTTTTCGGATTAACAAAAAATATAGGAATTGATCTCGGAACGGCAAATACACTTGTAAATCTTAACGGCAGAGGTATTATAGTCAGAGAGCCGTCTGTGGTTGCCATTAATAATAATGATAAAAAGGTGCTTGCGGTGGGAAACCAGGCGGATGAAATGCTTGGCAGAACACCGGAGAATATAACGGCAATCCGTCCCTTAAAGGACGGTGTGATTGCTGATTTTGAAATTACCCGTGCAATGATACGCTCGTTGATTAAAAAGGCAGTCGGAACAAAGATGAGCCTTGTTAAGCCTCGGGTTATTGTTTGTGTGCCGGCAGGGGTTACAGAGGTCGAAAAGCGTGCCGTTGAGGAGGCTGTAATGCTTTCGGGCGCAAAAACCGTTTATCTTATTGAGGAACCGATGGCGGCGGCAATCGGCGCAGGGCTACCTGTTGATAAGCCGGTGGGAAGTATGGTTGTTGATATCGGCGGAGGTACAACAGAGGTGGCAATTATTTCCCTTTACGGTATAGTTGTGTCAAAATCCATAAGAATAGCCGGTGACTCTCTTGATGCTGCCATAGTATCATATTTAAAGCGTGAGTTCGGATTGTCGGTGGGCGAAAAGACAGCCGAGGAAATAAAGCTGCAGCTTGGTTCGGCAATGCAGTATGATGATGAAAGCTATTTTGATGTTACGGGCAGAGATCTTGCTCAGGGACTTCCCAAAAATATTAAAATTTCTTCGGCACAGGTCAGAGAGGCAATGAGCGAGGGGCTGTACAGGATAGTTATGACCATAAAGGAGACGCTTGAGGAAACTCCGCCGGAGCTTGCAAGCGACATAATGAATTACGGCATAACATTGACCGGCGGCGGTGCGCTCATAAGAAATCTTGATAAGCTCATTTCCCAGCTTACGGGAATTCCGGTAAGAGTTTGCGAAAATCCGCTTGACTGTGTTGCCATAGGAACCGGTATGGCGTTGGAAAATGACAGAATATTGAGCAGGTCTATGTTCGGACGAGGAAGATAAGCATTTTGACGGTAATGATAATAAGGGTGTGATTTTAATTGTCTTTTTTCAAAAAAAAGGGATGGATAATATTTATTGTGATACTTGTGATTGCGCTTGCCTGTGCATATGCTTCACAGATGGGAAGCAATCCTGTTTCAAATGCGGTTAATTCGGTATTAACGCCGATACAGACTCAGCTTGCAAGGCTTACAAATCCGGTAAAGTCATTTTTTAATCTTTTCGGCGATATAAAGGGTATTAGAGAGGAAAATGAAAGGCTGAAATCGGAAAATATTGAGCTTAAGGGCAGCCTTAAGACCGTTGAAGAATATAAGGAAGAAAATGAAAGGCTTCAGAGGCTGCTTGCGATTTCCGAGGATATGACAGAAAGCGAAACGGTTGCGGCAAGGGTTATAGCCTATGAGCCTGACAATTGGTTTTCGTATGTAACAATCAACCGGGGAACGGCAAGCGGAATTGAGGTTTCAGACGCTGTTATTACTGCTGACGGTCTGTTGGGTCAGGTTACGGAGGTAGGAAAAAATTGGGCTAAGGTATCCACTGTTATCAACAGTGAAAGCTCTGTAGGCGTAAGAATCGTAAGAAACGGTGAAATAGGTATTGTAGAGGGTGATACGGCGCTTTCAAGGCTGAATAAGTGCAAGCTGGGATACTTGATTGCAAATGCTTCGGTTATGCCGGGCGATATTCTCGAAACCTCCGGTCTCGGCGGGATTTTTCCTCCCGGAATTATGGTTGGTAAAATATCCGATGTGCGCAAGGACAATATGGGAAGGCTTGACTATGCGGTGATTGAACCCTTTATTGACTTTGATGAGTTTTATGAGGTGCTTGTTATAACAGATTGGTATCTTGATGAGGATACCAATGTTGGTGAGCCTGAAGCCGCTGATGCTTCGGATTATGATGTTCAGAACAATCAGTCTGGCAGTAACCTGCAGGACAGCGTTGATTCTGAAAATACTTCGGAACCGTCTTATCCTGCACAATCGGGAGAAAACGTCGGCTGAGAAGGTATACCTTCGGGAAAACGGTACAGCCTTGCCGTTATGAAAGCTGCCGTTCCGTTCGGAGGCTTGTCTGTGAGGCGGATTGTTAATTCCCGTAAAAGTTTTATGCGGCTGCTTATGCTGCGGAATGGAGACAGACTATGAAATATATTAAACAGGCAGTTCACATTCTTATAATTACTCTTATTCAGACAATTCTGTGTCCCTACATAAAAATTGCCGGTGTAATGCCTGATTTGCTTTTTATTTACGTTCTTTATCAGGCATCAAAAGGTAAAAGTATGACATGGGTTATGTGTACGGCAGCCATTTGCGGAGCTGTTGCGGACTGCCTGACGGGCAGAATATTCGGCATTTACGTTTCGGTTTATCTTATTGCCTCGGTAGGTGTGTTTTTTATAAAGGAAGCGGTTTTCAAAAATGGGGCAGTTGTAAGTATTCTGACTGTTTTTTTGCTGTGCATTGCAGGAAAATCACTGTTTTATACAATGAACATAAGTGTGCTGAAGGATACGGGATATCTGTATTCTCTGTTAAAAATAATATTGCCGGAGGCTGTTTACAATACGGTGATCTTTGTTTTGGCAGAATTGTTTAACAAAATAATCGGTAAAAGAATTAACAAAAGAAAAGCAGGTGATTATTGATGGCGGAAAAAAAGGGACGGATGATTTTTGTTTATGTCATTTTATCCCTGCTGATAATAGCCTTGTTTGCAAGACTTTTTAATTTACAGGTGATAAACGGAGAGGAGTATTATAAACAGTCCCGCAAGCGCGTCAGCGCTGTGGTAACGGAGAAGGCTCCACGAGGAGAAATTATGGACAGAAACGGCAAGGTGCTTGTTTCAAACAGAGAGGGTTATTCGGTGCTTTTGCAGAAAACTCTATGCTCAAGCAGTGAGCTGAATAAAAAAATGCTTGGAATTTTGAATGTCCTTGAAAAATACGGCTATGAATATAAGGATTCTCTGCCTATTTCCTTTGCGCCCTATGAGTTTGTTTTTTCAGACGAAAATAATGACGGAAGCATTGAGGATGAAAAAGAACAATGGTTCTCGGAAAGAAAAAAAATAACAAAGGATATGACGGCGGCGGAAATAATTGAGTATTACTGTAAAAACGTATTTTATATATCGGATGATTATTCCGAAACCGATAAGCGCAGAATTGTGGGCATTTTGTATGATTCAAATATGAACGGCTTTTCTATATCCCAGCCCTTTAAAATTGCCGAGGACGTGGAGCTTAATGTTATAACCGAGCTTAAGGAACGTCAGAATGAATTTGACGGAGTTCTTATTACCAAAGAATACTACCGCAGCTATAATCAAAAGGACATTGCCGCACACATTCTCGGCGGAATAGGAAAAATGACAGCGGAGGATTATGAAAATCTTTCCGACAAGGGCTACGGATATAATGACCTGATAGGAAAACGAGGTGTAGAACAGCTTTTTGAGGAGTTTTTAAGAGGAAAAGACGGAACGACAATTGTAGGACTCGAGGATGAGACAGAGAGCAAAAACGGAGATATGTCGGGGGGAGAGCAGACAGCTTCTGAAAGTACAAGCGCGGCAGTGCCGGGGAATTATATTTTGCTTACAATCGATTCCGATCTTCAGCGTACGGCGGAGCAGTCCTTGGAATATTGGATTAACGAAATATCAAAAAAGGGCGGCGACCCGAAGCTGAAAAAGGGCGGCGATGCCAATGCCGGGGCGGCGGTGGTTCTGGATATAAAGAACGGCGATGTGCTTGCCTGTGCCTCCTATCCCACCTTTGACCCTTCAACCTTTAACAGCGATTACGGCATGCTGCTTGAGAACCTCGATAAGCCGATGTGGAACAGAGCCTTGAGCGGTACCTACACACCCGGCTCTACCTTTAAGCCGCTTGTTGCAATTGCCGCTTTAGAGGAAGGGGTTGTGGGGCTTAACGAAATCATAGAATGTGAGGGTATTTATAAATATTACGAGCAATATCAGCCGAAGTGCTGGATTTGGTCTGATAATCACAGGACACACGGGAAAATAAACATAACACAGGCAATTGAATTTTCCTGCAATTATTTCTTTTATGAAATGGGAAGAAGGCTTGGAATAGACAATATTTCTTCCTATGCGCATAAATTCGGTTTAGGTGAAAAAACGGGAATAGAATTTGGAGATGAAGCGGTGGGTAATGTATCAAGCCGTGAATATAAAAAGAAAATAGCAGTAAACAAGGCTGATGAAACCTGGTATGCCGGAGATACAATTCAGACTGCTATAGGTCAGTCTTATTCCTATTTTTCACCGATACAGCTTGCTAATTATATTGCGGGTGTTGCAAATGGCGGCACAAGGTATAAAACGCATATCCTTAAAAGCGTCCGTTCCTCCGTTGACGGAAGTACGGTTTATGAACCGCAGCCACAGGTAATCGGAAGTGTTGACATTAAGCCGGAGAATCTTGAGGCTGTAAAAAAGGGTATGTTAGGCGTTGTTGACGAAGGCTCCGCAAGCGCCATATTTGAAAACTACCGGGTGTCAATAGGAGGAAAAACCGGTACGGCACAGATTGGCTCCAATGTTTCGGATAACGCTCTTTTCGTTGCGTTTGCGCCCTTTGATAACCCTGAAATTGCCGTTGCGGTTGCCATTGAGCACGGAGTTAAGGGAGCAAATGCCGCATATGTAGCAAGAGATATATTTGATAACTACTTTGAAAAAAACAATACATCGGGAAATGATTCGGCAATTGGAGAATTATTGCCATAAATCAAGAAGCATATAAATTAATACGTATACAATTTATCACTGCATGGAACACAGTGCATGGAGGACTTTATGGAAACACGTGTGGCAATAATCGGAATAATTGTTGAAAATCCCAAAGCGGTTGAAGAACTGAATGCTGTTCTTCACAGCTACAGCAGCTATATTATTTCACGTATGGGACTGCCGTACAGACAAAAGAATATTAGCATAATCAGCATTGCAATAGACGCTCCTGTCGATGTGATTAATGCATTGACGGGGAAAATCGGCAAGCTTGATGGTGTAAGCTCAAAGGCTGTGTTTTCAAAAATGTAAATATTAAAAGGTGAATAGGCATATCTGCTTATTCGCTTCAGACTACTGACAAAACCACCATTTTCAGGTGGTTTTCTGTCGTATATATCGGATTTTTAATCATTGTGGATAAAAAGTGCATATCCCTCTTACAAAGGAAATTTAAAATCTTCTTAATGTTCTGTACTGTATTTTGCATAATTTTGGAAGGCTTTTTTTTAAAAAAATGACTGCTGACTTTGACCTTGTCAGCAGTCTGAGGGGACGCATTAATACATGCTCTGTTTTTAATATTGCGGTTATATTTTAAATACACCGAATACATCAAGAATTGATGAAATCAAGATAAGAATAATACAGATAGGCGCAATATATTTAATAATTACGGTAAAAAGCCTTTTTCTTTTGAAGGGAGCAGTAATCTCAATTTCATCAATTAATGCCTGAGGCTTAATAATAAATCCGACAAATACGCAGGTTAGGAAGGCGGCAATAGGCATCAGGACGCTGTTGCTTATAAAATCAAAGAAATCAAGGAAGGAAAGCCCTATCAGCTTAATGTTGCTCCATGCTCCGAACCCGAGAGAGGAGGGAAGCCCGATTACTATACATCCGGCAAGAACCAGTATGCAAGCAATATTTCTTTTCAGCTTAAACTTATCGCAGAAGATAGAAACAACCGTCTCCATAAGAGAAATTGACGAGGTGAGCGCTGCGAAAAGTACAAGAAGGAAGAAAAGACCGCCTATTAAGGTTCCACCTTTCATTGCATCAAAGACCTTCGGAAGCGTGACAAACATAAGCCCGGGTCCCTGCCCGAGAGCCGCATCATCTCCGCCGGAAAAAACGAAAACGGCAGGAATAATCATAAGCCCGGCAAGGAAAGCTATTCCGGTATCAAAAATTTCGATTTGCTTAACGCTTGATTCAAGGTTAACACTCTTTTTCATATATGAGCCGTAGGTTATCATTATACCCATAGCAAGGGACATGGAATAAAACAGCTGACCCATGGCTGCAAGAACCGTCGTTGCCGAAAATCTGGTAAAATCCGGCTTAATATAATATAGTATTCCTGCTCCGGCACCGGGCATAAAAGCGGAATAAACGGCGATAAATATCGACAGCAAAATTAATATCGGCATCATAATTTTACTTACCTTTTCAATACCCTTTTCAACTCCCGAAAGTACAACTCCCGCGGTTGCACATATGAACACAATAAACCATATCAGCGGTTGTGCAGACTGCGAAATAAATGAATTAAAATAATTGTCGCTTACGGCTTGCGAGGCCTGCCCGGAAATATATACAAAGAAATACTTTGTTACCCAGCCGCCTATTACGGAGTAGTACGGAAGAATTATCATCGGTATCAGTGCGGAAATGTAGCCGACAAAGGCATACTTTTTCTCAAGCCTTTCATAGGCGCCTATAGCGCTAAGACCGGTTTTTCTTCCGAGAGATATTTCTGCTGTCATCAAAGCAAATCCAAAGGTAACTGCCAGAATAAGATAAACAAGAAGAAATATTCCTCCGCCGTATTTTGCCGCAAGATATGGAAACCGCCATATATTGCCTAAGCCTACCGCCGAACCGGCTGCCGTCAAAACAAATCCGATTTTTCCGGAAAAGCTGCTTCTTTTTTCAGTCATAGTTATAATCCTCACTTTAGTTTTTTTTCTGATGCTACAAATTATATTCCCAAAAAATAACATCAATAATTATTATAACATATTTATTCATATTTGTCTACATATTATATATTATTTTACGGTTATTATACGTTAGAACGGTCACTGTTTATCTATCAAAAGTATGTAAAAAAGCCAATGAATATACCAGCCGTAAAAGAGTGGCAAGAGTGATACAATGGTTTATTTTGAAAAAAATTAAAAAAAGGTATTGACAAATCTAAATAAGAATGATATAATATTACCTATAAAACAGGTAGGAATTATCGGTAATATGGAGGTGCAATTAATGTATGTACATAGAAATGACCGATGTTGTCATATAAAATACGAAAAAAGACTTTTATATATTTAAATAAAAAGGAGAGATTTGTTATGAAAACTTATGAAAGAATTACTGATTTGATTGGCGGAACACCGCTTTTGGAGCTTAAAAACTACGAGAAAAACAAGGAGCTTTCCGCTACTATTTTGGCAAAGCTTGAATATTTTAATCCTGCGGGCAGTGTGAAGGACAGAATCGCAAAAGCAATGGTAGACGATGCGGAAGCAAAAGGACTTTTGAAGCCCGATTCCGTTATTATTGAGCCAACCAGCGGAAATACGGGAATAGGGCTTGCGGCAGTTGCGGCCTCAAGAGGCTATAAAATTATTCTTACAATGCCGGAAACAATGAGCGTTGAACGCAGAAATCTTTTAAAGGCATATGGAGCCGAGCTTGTTTTGACAGAAGGCGGAAAGGGAATGAAGGGCGCAATAGAAAAGGCTAAGGAATTGGCTGCCGAAACTCCCAACAGCTTTATACCGAGTCAGTTTACAAATTTAGCAAATCCGACCGCTCACAAAAATACAACAGGCCCCGAAATCTGGAAGGATACAGATGGTAAGGTTGATATTTTTGTTGCAGGTGTAGGAACGGGCGGAACCGTATCCGGTGTCGGCGAATATTTAAAATCACAAAATCCTAATATTAAGGTTGTTGCCGTAGAGCCTGCCGGTTCGCCGGTACTTTCCAAGGGAACCCCCGGACCGCATAAAATTCAGGGAATAGGTGCAGGCTTTGTGCCTGAAACCTTAAATACAGGGGTTTATGATGAAATAATTACCGTTGAAAACGAGGAAGCCTTTGAGACGGGAAGAACCCTTGCAAGAAAAGAAGGCTTACTTGTGGGAATTTCCTCGGGTGCTGCCGTTTTTGCCGCAACAGAGCTTGCAAAAAGGCCTGAAAATAAGGGTAAGATTATAGTTGCACTGCTTCCCGATACCGGTGAAAGATATCTGTCCACACCGATGTTTTCGGAATAAGAACAGTTTGAATTGAGACTGTGATACTGATAGTGATGCTTGTATATGAAAAGCGGATGATTATAAACTCAGACGGTATTTATATTTAAACTGCCGAAACTTCTTCGGTGGTAAGAAAATATATAGTTTATTTCGATTGGATAATAAAAAAGACTCTCATAGCTTTATTGTGGCTGTGAGAGTATTCTTTTTATACTGATTAATAATATACAAGAAGCGAATCAAGCTCATAAGCCTTATGAAAAAATACGATTAGCTGCAGGCGGCACTTACATATATGAATATGAATGACAATAAGCCGATAACCCTTGATATGCCGGCAAAGAAAATTGGTTACTCAAAAAGCAGATTTCCTTTCGGAGTAATAATATAATTTATAAAAAAATTGAATACATCAAAAGGGGCTTTTAAGCCCCTTTTGACATATAAATATGAGTAAGAATTATTTACCTTCCTTAATCTTTGCCTGAGCAGCAGCAAGTCTTGCAATCGGAACTCTGAACGGTGAACAAGAAACATAGTTCAAGCCAATCTTGTGACAGAATTCTACAGATGTAGGATCTCCGCCGTGCTCGCCGCAGATACCAACGTGAAGCTCGGGTCTTACCGATTTACCAAGCTTGATTGCCATTTCCATGAGCTTACCGACACCTGTCTGGTCAAGCTTTGCAAACGGATCGTTTTCAAAAATCTTAGCGTCATAGTAAGCGTCAAGGAATTTGCCTGCGTCGTCTCTTGAGAAGCCGTAGGTCATCTGTGTAAGGTCGTTTGTACCGAAGCAGAAGAATTCAGCTTCCTTGGCAATCTCGTCAGCTGTAAGAGCGGCACGCGGAATTTCAATCATAGTACCAACCTCATACTTCAGCTCAACACCTGCAGCAGCGATTTCTTCGTCAGCTGTTTCAACAACAATCTTCTTAACATACTTTAATTCCTTAATATCACCGATTAACGGAATCATAATTTCGGGAGCAACATTCCAATCCGGGTGAGCCTTCTTAACATTGATAGCTGCACGGATTACAGCTCTTGTCTGCATTTTTGCGATTTCGGGATATGTTACCGCAAGACGGCAGCCTCTGTGACCCATCATCGGGTTAAACTCGTGGAGAGAATCAATAATATTCTTGATCTGCTCAACTGTCTTGTCCTTAGCCTTTGCGAGCAATGCAATATCTTCATCGGTTGTGGGAACGAACTCGTGGAGAGGAGGATCAAGGAATCTGATGGTAACTGGATTACCCTCAAGAGCCTCATAAAGAGCCTCAAAATCGCCCTGCTGCATAGGAAGAATCTTATCCAATGCTGCTTCTCTTTCTTCAACAGTATCAGAACAAATCATTTCTCTGAATGCGTCAATTCTGTTGCCCTCAAAGAACATATGCTCTGTACGGCAAAGACCGATACCTTCAGCACCCAATTCTCTTGCCTTCTTAGCATCGGCAGGAGTATCGGCATTTGTTCTTACCTTAAGAGTTCTGTATTTGTCAGCCCATCCCATAATCTTTCCGAAGTAGCCGCTGATTGAAGCGTCAACTGTAGGAATGATGCCGTCATATATATTACCGGTTGAGCCGTCAAGAGAAATTTCGTCACCCTCGTGATATGTCTTGCCCTTAAGCTCAAACTTTTTGTTTTCTTCGTCCATATTGATTTCGCCGCAGCCCGATACACAGCAGGTACCCATACCACGAGCAACAACGGCAGCGTGAGAGGTCATACCGCCTCTTACTGTCAGAATACCCTGAGCAGCCTTCATACCTTCAATATCCTCAGGTGAGGTTTCAAGACGTACCAATACAACCTTCTCACCTCTTGCAGCCCATTCCTTAGCGTCGTCGGCAGTAAATACGATTTTACCGCAGGCAGCTCCGGGAGATGCGCCCAATGCTTTAGCCAAAGGCTCAGCAGATTTTAATGCCTTAGCGTCAAATTGAGGATGCAAAAGAGTATCGAGATTTCTCGGGTCGATCATTGCAACAGCCTCTTCCTCTGAAATCATGCCCTCGTCAACTAAGTCGCAGGCAATCTTCAAAGCAGCCTGTGCTGTTCTCTTGCCGTTTCTTGTCTGAAGCATATAGAGCTTTCCGTGTTCAACGGTAAATTCCATATCCTGCATATCTCTGTAGTGATTTTCAAGAGTATTGCAAACCTTTTCAAACTGAGCAAATGCCTCGGGGAACTTTTCTGCCATCTGTGCGATAGGCATAGGAGTACGAACACCGGCAACAACGTCTTCACCCTGTGCGTTTGTTAAGAACTCGCCCATAAGGTGCTTTTCGCCTGTAGCGGGATCTCTTGTGAAAGCAACACCTGTACCGCAGTCATCACCCATGTTACCGAATGCCATCATCTGTACGTTAACGGCGGTACCCCATGAATAAGGAATATCGTTGTCACGACGGTATACGTTAGCTCTCGGGTTATCCCATGAACGGAATACTGCCTTGATAGCTCCCATTAACTGTTCCTTAGGATCGGTAGGGAAGTCCTCGCCGATTTTTGACTTATATTCAGCCTTGAACTGTGTAGCCAATTCCTTTAAATCCTCAGCTGTTAAGTCAACGTCCTGTGTAACGCCCTTCTTTTCCTTCATTTCGTCGATAAGCTGTTCAAAATACTTCTTACCAACCTCCATAACAACGTCGGAATACATCTGAATAAATCTTCTGTAGCAGTCCCAAGCCCAACGCTCGTTTCCTGACTGCTCTGCCATTGTGTGTACAACCTCTTCGTTAAGACCGAGGTTAAGAATTGTATCCATCATACCGGGCATTGAAGCTCTTGCGCCTGAACGAACAGATACCAAAAGCGGATTTTTCTTATCGCCGAATTTCTTTCCGGTGATTTCTTCCATCTTAACGATATATTCCATAATCTGCTGCTGGATATCATCGTTAATCCTTCTTCCGTCCTCATAATACTGTGTACAAGCCTCTGTGGAAATTGTGAAGCCCTGGGGAACCGGTAAACCGAGTCCTGTCATTTCGGCAAGGTTTGCGCCTTTGCCGCCGAGTAATTCTCTCATTTTGGCATTGCCCTCTGAGAACAAATAAACATACTTCTTACTCATTATTTTTCCTCCTGTGATTTTAATTGGAGTGCATACGCACCCATATACAACTATTATACCACAAAATTTTAAAATGTCTATATTTTTTTTGAAAATATTTCATTTTAGTTACAAATTCTTATATATTTTCCAAAAAATAAGAATAATTCAAAGTGTTTTATGAAGAAATTGTGACAGTGTTACATAAGTTGGCTGTATAATCCGTTTTATTGTATTTCCCATATTACTTACACGTTTGATTTTAACAATTAATTATTTTATCATATCAAGTATAAATTCACAAAATTTTTCTGTTGAATCGGGCTTGCCTATGTGTTCAACGCTTTTTTTTAGCAATTCAAGCCGCCAGGGGTTATTCATAAGCTCATAAATTGCCTCGTCTATGGGAAAGGTTTCGGTTGCCATAACCGCAGCGCCGCTGTTAACCAAAAATTCCATATTTCTGTCCTCCTGTCCCGGAATAGGATTCATAATGACAGCAGGCAGTTTTTTTGCAAGAAGCTCGGAGGTGGTAAGACCGCCGGGCTTTGTTATGATAATGTCCGAGGCATCCATAAGCACGTCAACGTTATTTACAAAGCCATATGCGTACATATCCTTTTTCCATTGCCGCTCCTTGATATCCTTAAGGGTTTTTACATTATTACCGCATACGCAAAGAATCTGAAAATCAGTATTAAGCTCATCAATATGCTCAATATATTTTGTCATATTTCCAAAGCCCATAGAACCCATCATCATCAGAATTGTAAATTTATTTTCTATTCCGAGAGTATTCCTGGCATCCTCCTTTGATACCTTATAGGAAAAGGATTTTTTTATCGGAATACCCACAGGAAGAATTTTTTCAGTAGGAATACCCTTTTTATTCATCTGATTATTCAGCAGCTTATCAGGGGTAATATAGTAGTCTATATCGGTGCTTTCCCAGAATGGGTGCACCGTAAAATCGGTAACAATGCCGAAGGTGGGACACTTGATATGACCGCTTTCCTTTAAATAGGTCATCAGAAGCGCTGCGTAGCTGTGTGTTCCTATAACAACGTCCGGGGCAAAATTGTCAATATAATCCTTTATTTTTCTTGAAACCAGCTTTGACAGCACGGCAATAGGGGAGTGCTTGTCATAGCTTTTATCATGCTTGTCAAAAATATTATATGCCTTTCCATACACATCAGGCATATATTTTGTTGAAAAAAGATAGCCGTCCGAAATTGTTTCGCAAAGCTTTGGATTTATGTATTCAAAGGTATCAAGCATTCTGCACTCAACACCCTTTTCCTCAAGATAATCAATTATCGCCTGACCGGTTGAATGATGACCGAAGCCAGCCTTAACCGACATAACCAAGCATTTCATAATTTACATTACCGCCTTTCATATGTTTTATCAAAAATATCCGTTAATATCTAAAAATGTAAAAAAATAGTGTTGTTGCTATTGAAAAAAAACCAAATCTCTGATATAATAAATTATATCAAAAAAACATATAAATTTCAAGAGGTTTTTAAAATATAACAAACCCATAGAAAAAAGTGAAAGGATGACGATAATGACTGCTTTACATCCTGATATTGAAAGGATATTATTATCAGAGGAGGAAATAAAACAAATTGTAAAAAGCACCGCTGAGAAAATCAACAGGGATTATAACGGAGAGGAGCTTACCGTTATAGTAATTTTAAAAGGAAGTATGATTTTTGCGGCGGATCTTGTCCGGGAGCTTACCATGCCGGTAAAGCTGGAATTTATGAGAGCGTCAAGCTACGGATCGGGAACCTCAACAAGCGGCTTTATAAATATAAGACAGGATATAGAAGCGGATATAAGCGGCAAAAATGTTCTTTTGATTGAGGATATTATTGACAGCGGAAATACGCTGTACAGACTGAAGGAAGTGCTAAGTTCAAGAAATCCCAAAACCTGCCGTATCTGTACGCTGCTTGATAAGCCCGAAAGACGTGTAACCGAGGTTGAGGTTGAGTATACCGGTGCTGTCATAGCAAATGAATTTGCAGTTGGCTACGGACTTGATTATGATGAGCATTACAGAAATCTCCGATATATAGGAGTATTGAAAAGGGAGGCATATGAAAATAATGAAGATAAATAACAATAAAAAGCTCGGCTTCGGGCTTATGCGTTTGCCCCTTACCGACAGCGGCGATGCAGCGTCAATAGATATTGAAAAGACAAAGGAAATGGTTGATGTTTTTATCAAAAGAGGCTTTACATATTTTGATACCGCATGGATGTATCACAGCTTTAACAGTGAAAATGCCGTAAAGGAGGTTCTTGTGGACCGATATCCGAGGGACAGCTATACCCTTGCCACAAAGCTTCATGCGGGATATATCGAAGTAGAGGAGGACAGAGATAAGATATTCAATGAACAGTTGAAAAAGACAGGTGTTGAATATTTTGACTATTATCTTCTTCACTCCTTAAATTCAGAGCTTTATGCCAAAAACGAAAAGCTGCATTGCTTTGAGTGGCTTGCCGAAAAGAAAAAGCAGGGGCTTGTTAAAAAGATGGGACTTTCCTTTCATGACAGTGTAGAGTTGCTTGATGAAATTCTTACAAAGCATCCTGAAATGGATTTTGTTCAGCTGCAGATAAACTATCTTGATTGGGACAGCGAGGGAATACAGTCACGCAAATGCTATGAAACTGCCGTTCGGCATAATAAGCCGGTTATAGTAATGGAGCCGGTTAAGGGCGGAACTCTTGCGGCTGTGCCGGGCAGTGTTGAAAAAATGTTTAAAAATCACAGCCCCAATATGAGCGTACCCTCTTGGGCAATACGCTTTGCGGCAAGCCTTGACAATGTTTTTGTTGTTCTTAGCGGAATGAGCAATATGGAGCAACTGATGGACAATACCGGATATATGTCAGATTTCAGACCGATTGATGATGAGGAAAGGGTAATAATAAATAATGCCGTTCATATGATAAATTCAAATATTTCAATTGCCTGCACCGGCTGCTCCTACTGTACCGACGGCTGCCCGTCAAATATTCCCATTCCGAAATACTTTTCTCTTTACAATGCGGAAAAGCAGGAAATTGATGAAAAGGAATGGAAGCCGCAGGGCTGCTATTATGACAGTCTTGCATTAAAATACGGCAAAGCAAGCGACTGTATTGAGTGCGGTCAGTGCGAGAGTGCCTGCCCGCAGCATCTGAACATTATTGACAGCTTAAAAGAGGTGGCGGATTGCTTTGAAAACCGAGAGGATTATTAAGTCCTTAAGGCCGTTATTTAAAATAAAAAAGAGTCTTTATTTATTGAGTTTTACACTCTCAGACAAAATTTTCTCAGAAAGGAATGATTACACAATGTCCATATCAACAGTAAAAACAAGAGAATTAAAAAAGCTGTCCTTAAAAATTCAGGCGCTTGCAGCACTTGCTGCAATAGCAGGTGCAGTTGCTCTGCCGCAGCTTTTGCATGTGCTTGGCGCACTCAGCGGCGCAGGTACGGCGTTCGGTGAAATTCTTCTGCCAATGCATCTTCCCGTTATATTCTGCGGACTTATTGCAGGTCCTGCCGCAGGCGCACTTGCAGGATTTTTCAGCCCGATAATCAGCTTTATGCTTACAGGAATGCCCAAGGCAGGAATGCTGCCGTTTATGGTAATTGAGCTGCTTTCATACGGATTGATTGCAGGTCTGCTCAGAAAAAACAAAATAAACACATTAATCAAGGTTTTGATTACACAGGTTGGAGGCAGAGCTGTGAGAGCAGCAGCAATTTTATTCTGCACATATATTATAGGCAGAAGTGCGGTGCCTGTTTCAATTATTTGGAGCAGTATTATAACCGGGGGAATAGGTATATTAATGCAGTGGTGTTTGATTCCTCTTACTGTATTTTTTACGGAGAATTATAAGAAAAATGAAAACCGATACATTTAAAGCAAAAAAAATACTTGAGGATGAGGATCTTACCTGCGTAATAATCAGAGACGGAACGGTGTATAAGAGCAGAGAAAGAGGCATAAAGCCGCTGCTTGATTTTATTGACAACGGTATTGAGCTTGGCGGATTTTGCGCGGCAGATAAGGTTGTAGGCGCCGGAGCGGCATTTGTATATATTCTTCTCGGGATTGATGAAATTTATGCAGGGGTTATAAGCATAAGGGCGGAAAGTCTGCTTAAAAGTAAGGGTGTTTCCGTTATTTCGGGTGTGACCGTTAATGAAATAAAAAACAGATCCGCAACCGGCAGATGCCCTGTTGAGGCTGCGGTCGAAGGGATTTTTGAGCCTGAGGAGGCTCTTTCGGCAATAAGAAAAAGGCTTGTGGAAATGTCAAAGGCTTAAATAAACAAAAAAAGTAAAATATCTCCGTATAATGTTGCGGAGATATTTTTCATTTCGGCAGTTTTTCGGTATTAAATTATAATTTATGTAAATAATATTGAATATATAAAAAATAATTTGGAAGGAAATCCTGATATGAATGCTTGTGAAATATTAAAAAAGAATTTACCGGGGGAAATATCCGAATGTACGGATGAGGAAATTTATGCCGCACTGATACGGACAATCAATGAAGCAGAGAAAAAAAGCGGTGCTAAGGCTTCAAAAAAGAAGCTTTACTATATTTCAGCAGAATTTTTGATAGGCAGGCTGCTTATAAACAATCTGATGAACCTGGGAATATATGAGGATATTAAGGACTTGCTTGAAAAAAACGGTAAAAGCCTTGAAAAAATAGAGGAGCTTGAAAACGAGCCGTCCTTGGGAAACGGAGGCCTCGGCAGGCTTGCCGCCTGTTTTCTTGATTCGGTTGCAACTATGGCATTAAACGGTGACGGTGTTGGACTTAATTATCATTTCGGACTGTTTAAGCAGGTTTTCAGCGACAATATGCAGAAGGAGGAGCCTAATCCATGGATAAAAGCTCCCGGATTTCTCAAAAAGACAGATGTTTCATATAATGTAAGCTTTAAGGGACTTGAAGTAAAATCCTGTATGTATGATATTGATATAATCGGGTACGGAGGAAATACAAATACACTCCATTTGTTTGACATTGAAAGTGTAGACGAGGCTATAGTGCATAACGGTATTGAGTATGACAAAGGGGACATAAAAAGAAATCTGACGCTGTTTTTATACCCTGATGACAGTGACGAGGCAGGAAAATATCTCAGGATATATCAGCAGTATTTTATGGTAAGCAATGCGGCGCAGCTTATACTTGACGAGTGCGAAAAAAAGGGATGTCGGCTGTATGATCTTTGTGACTATGCAGTGATACAGATTAATGACACTCACCCGACTATGATCATTCCGGAGCTTATAAGAATTTTATACAGTCGGGGAATTGACATTGATACCGCTATAGATACAGTCAGAAAAACCTGCGCATATACAAACCATACCATTTTATCGGAGGCGCTTGAAAAATGGCCTGTGGAATATTTAAAGAATACGGTACCTCAGCTAATACCAATAATTGAAATACTTGATGACAGAGTAAGAAGGAGGTATCAAGACAGCTCGGTTTATATTATTGACGGTGAAGAACGGGTAAATATGGCGCATATTGATATTCACTGTGGCTTCAGCATTAACGGTGTTGCCGAGCTTCATACAGAAATTCTGAAAAACAGTGAATTAAATAATTTTTACAAAATTTATCCGGAAAAATTTAATAATAAAACCAATGGGATTACCTTCAGAAGGTGGCTTTATTGCTGCAATCCGCAGCTTACGGCATTTATTGAGCAGCTTATAGGTGACGGCTTTAAAAAGAATGCCGATGAATTAACGGAGCTTATGAAGTACATTGATGATGATGACGTATTGTCGGGCTTGGAGCAGATAAAGTCGGAAAAGAAGAGAGAGCTTAAGGGTTGGCTTAAGGAAAACAATAATACAGTGATTGATGAAAATTCAATATTTGATATTCAGATAAAAAGACTTCATGAGTATAAGCGACAGCAGATGAATGCGCTTTATCTGATAAACAAATATCTTGAAATAAAGAGGGGAAAGCTGCCAAAACGTCCGATAACTGCAATTTTCGGGGCAAAGGCTGCACCGGCATATCATATTGCGCAGGATATTATTCATCTCATACTTTGTCTAAGTGAGATAATAGCTTCTGACAGCGAGGTGTCGCCTTATCTCAGAGTAATAATGACCGAGAATTATAATGTAACCTTAGCGGAAAAGCTGATTCCTGCCTGTGATATTTCAGAGCAGATTTCACTTGCTTCAAAGGAGGCAAGCGGTACGGGAAATATGAAATTTATGCTTAACGGTGCCGTTACCCTCGGAACCGAGGACGGAGCAAATGTAGAAATACACAAGCTGGTGGGTGATGAGAATATTTATATTTTCGGTGACAGAAGCGATACTGTTATAGAGCGTTATAAAAACGGCAGCTACAGCGCAAAGGAGTATTATGAAAAGGACAAGGAGATAAAGGAGGCAGTTGATTTTATCACCTGTGATAAAATGCTGTCGGTCGGAAACAGCGAGCACCTTAACAGGCTGAAAAATGAGCTTATAAATAAGGACTGGTTTATGACCTTTCCTGATTTTAAAGCATACAAGGAAACAAAGGAAAAGGCATTTTCCGACTATGAAAACAGACGGAAATGGACACAAAAAATGCTTGTAAATATTGCAAATGCCGGATATTTTTCATCTGACAGGACTGTTGGGGAATATAACAGAGATATCTGGAAACTATAAGTTAGAGAAATAATAAAAGAAGAAAGATTAAATAAATTTATTGTTGCCGTTATTGAGCGGCGGATTGGAGGAAATAATGAAAAGAAAAGCTGATAGCGGTGTTAGCTTTCCGATAGCGTCACCGATGTCCGGAAGGCTTGTGCCTCTTATGGACGTACCTGACACTGTTTTTTCGGATAAAATTCTCGGTGACGGAATGGCGGTAATGCCTGAGAACGGAAAAATAGTAAGCCCGGTTGACGGCAGAATAGTTTCCGTTGCCGAAACCCTTCATGCATATAGCATTGAATCGGATGACGGACTTAATATATTAATCCATGTAGGTCTTGAAACCGTCGGGCTTAATGGAGAAGGGTTCAGCGTAAGGGTTAAAGAGGGAGATAAGGTAAGAGCGGGAGAGGTAATAGCAGAGGTTGATCTTTCGCTATTGAAAATGAAAAAAATAAATCCAATAACGTCAGTTATCCTGTGCGACGCACCGGATAATACAGAAATAAAATACAGAGAGGGAAGTGTTATTGCCGGAAAAAGCATTGCCTTTGATGTTATTGACAGGCTCTCTGACAGGATAAGCAATGATGAGAATGAGGGCGGTATGAAAAATCATTCTGCTTTTGACTTTCTGCAAAAGCTGGGTAAGGTTCTGATGGTGGTAATTGCCGTAATGCCTGCCGCAGGAATTATGATCAGTATCGGAAAGCTTATTGCAATGGCAGGAATAGACAATAGCTTTATAAATACCGCAAGCCTTATAATGGAAAATATAGGCTGGGCAATAATAGGAAATCTGAATATCCTGTTTGCGGTGGCAATCGGCGGCTCCTGGGCAAAGGAAAGAGCCGGGGGTGCTTTTGCGGCACTGCTTGCATTTATACTGATAAACAATATAACGGGAACCATATTCGGTGTTACCTCCGATATGCTCAATGACCCGGATGCGGTAACTCATACGCTTTTCGGTCAGGAAATTCTTGTAAACGGTTATTTTACGTCGGTGCTTGGCTCGCCTGCGTTGAATGCCGGAGTTTTTGTGGGAATAATTTCGGGCTTTGTCGGCGGAGTAATTTACAACAAATATTATAACTACCGCAAGCTGCCTGAGGTATTATCCTTCTTTAACGGCAAAAGATTTGTGCCGCTTGTAGTAATATTATGGTCTGCCATAATTGCGCTGATTTTTGCCGTAGTATGGCCGGTGATACAGATGGGCATTAACTCTTTCGGTGTTTGGATAGCAAATTCGTCATCAACCTCGCCGATTCTTGCGCCCTTTGTTTACGGCACGTTGGAGCGTCTGCTTCTGCCCTTCGGACTGCACCATATGCTCACAATTCCGATGAACTATACCTCCTTCGGCGGAACCTATATTATACAGACAGGTGCAAATGCCGGGAGTGCGGTATTCGGTCAGGATCCGCTGTGGCTTGCTTGGATTACAGACCTTATCAATTTCAAAAATGCAGGCGATACCGCGGCATACAATAATTTGCTTACGTCAGTAACTCCGGCACGCTTTAAGGTTGGTCAGATGATTGGCGCAACAGGACTTTTGCTTGGTGTTGCTCTTGCTATGTACAGACGGGTTGACCGTGACAAACGAAAAAATTACCGTTCTATGTTTATCTCAACAGCCCTTGCGGTATTTTTGACGGGCGTTACCGAACCAATTGAATTTATGTTTATGTTCTGTGCAATTCCGCTTTATATTGTGTATTCAGTGCTGCAGGGGCTTGCCTTTGCTGCGGCGGGCGTGGTAAATTTAAGACTTCATTCCTTTGGTAATCTGGAGCTGTTTACCCGAATACCCATTTCGTTAAAGGCAGGACTTGGCGGAGATATTGTGAATTTCATTATATGCGTTGTGATTTTCTTCATAATCGGCTATGCGGTTGCATATTTTATGATAGGGAAATTCAATTATGCCACACCGGGCAGAATGGGCAATTATAACGATGCGCAAGCAGATAACGAAGCCAATACGGACAGAGAAAAGGTCGGCGGTGACTCTCAGGCGGAAAGAATAATTGCGCTTCTGGGCGGCAGAGAAAATATAACCTTTGTTGATGCCTGTATGACAAGGCTGAGAATTACCGTTAAAGACCCCGGCAAGGTTGCAGAGGCTGATGAATGGAAAAAAGAGGGAGCCTTAAATCTATTGAAGAAGGGAAACGGTATTCAGGCGGTTTACGGTCCCAAGGCTGACGTATTAAAGTCGGATATCAATGATATATTATGAAATTGATTACAATTAATACACATAGTCTGATTGAGGAGGACTATGAAAAAAAGCTTGATATATTTACAGAAGCAATTTACGATATCAAACCGGATATTATTGCAATGCAGGAGGTGAATCAGACTGCCTCTGCAAAAAAAGCTGAGTATGACGATGATAATATTCATATATCCGGTTCAATACCGTTAAAGGACGATAATCATGCCCTTAGAGTAACGAAGAAGCTTAAATTAAATGGCTGCGGTTACAGCCTTTCATGGCTTGGAATTAAAAACGGATACGGCAAATTTGACGAAGGACTTGCAATTATGAGCCTTAAGCCGCCGGAGGATATACGTTCAGTTACTCTCAGCCAACGTGATGATTATAATGATTGGCGCACAAGGAAGGCTATTGGAGTAAGGATTTCGGGCGAATGGTTTTACAGCGTTCACACCGGCTGGTGGCAGGACGACAAGGAGCCGTTTTCGAGACAGTGGGAAAGGCTGTGCGAGAGTATCCCGAAGAAAGAAAGAGTTTGGCTTATGGGAGATTTTAATTGCCCGGCGGCTGTTAAAGGAGAAGGCTATGACCGTATTTTGTCCGACGGGTGGTATGATTCCTATGAGCTTGCAAGAAATAAAGATTCGGGCTATACCGCTCACGGAAAAATTGACGGCTGGAAGGAAGAAAAAGAAAACAAGCTGAGAATAGATTATATTTTTACCAACCGAAAAATTAATATAGAAAGCTCATTTATAATTTTTGACGGTAAAAACAAGGAAAAGGTTTCGGATCATAAGGGAATAGCAGTTACGTTATAAGCTCAGCTTCAGGGACGAAGATATAAGATAAGGATAAAAAAAGGTTTTGTGCGAAGGGAGCAAATAGGTTAATATGAGAAAAGCGGGAATTTTACTTCCGGTTACAGCATTGCCGTCAAAATACGGTATAGGCTGCTTTTCAAAAGCAGCGTATGATTTTACAGACAGACTTGCAGAGGCAGGTCAAAGCTATTGGCAGGTGCTTCCTTTGGGGCATGCCGGCTACGGTGATTCGCCATATCAGTCTTTTTCGAGCTTTGCCGGGAATCCGTATATGGTAAGCCTTGAGGAGCTGACTGACGAGGGCTTGCTCAGCAAAGAGGAATGTGAAAGCGCTGATTGCGGAAAGGACGAGGAATATATTGATTATGAAAAAATTTATAACAGCAGATATCCTCTTTTGAAAAAGGCATACGAAAGAAGCAATATTCTGTCTGACAGCGGCTACAGACAGTTTGAGAGGGAAAACAGCGGCTGGCTGGAGGATTATGCACTTTTTATGGCGGTTAAGGAGCATTTTAACCAAAAGCCCTTCTATGAGTGGGATGATGATATTCGCCGAAAAACTCCCGATGCCGTAAAGACCTATAAGGAAATGTTATCCTCTGAAACAGGCTTTTGGAAATTTGTGCAGTATAAATTCAGCTATCAATACGGAAAATTAAAGGAATATGCGAAGAAAAACGGAATAGGCATAATCGGAGATATTCCCATATATACAGCCGCCGACAGTGCGGATGTGTGGGCAAATCCCGAGCTTTTTCAGCTTGATGAGGACGGTAGGCCGGAATATGTTGCCGGCTGTCCGCCCGACGGATTCTCCGCAGAGGGTCAGCTGTGGGGGAATCCGCTGTATAAATGGGAGCGGCACAAAGAAGACGGCTTTTCGTGGTGGACGGAACGGCTCAGACACAGCTTCGATATGTATGATATTCTGAGAATAGATCATTTCAGGGGATTTGATGAATATTATTCCATAAAATACGGCAGTAAAAATGCCGTAAAAGGGGAATGGAAAAAAGGGCCCGGTATTGAGCTGTTTAATGAGGCAGAGAGAAAGCACGGAAAAAAAGAGGTAATAGCAGAGGATTTGGGATATATTACCGACTCGGTAAGAAAATTGGTTTCAGATACGGGATATTGCGGTATGAAGGTTCTGGAATTTGCGTTTGATTCCCGGGATACCGGCGCGGCAAACGATTATCTTCCGCACAATTATGTAAAGGACTGTGTTGTATATACCGGCACACATGATAATCAGACGCTTGTTTCCTGGTTTGAGGAAATAGCTCCTGATGAAAAAAATGCGGTCAGAGATTATTTGTGTGATTATTATACACCCGATGAAAAAATGTATATGCCTATTATCTGTCTTGCAATGCAAAGCCCTGCAAAGCTGTGTATTATTCCTATGCAGGATTGGCTTGGACTTGATGACAGAGCAAGAATTAATGTCCCGTCAACTATCGGCAAAAATTGGTGTTGGCGACTTAAGGAAGAGGATTTTTCACCTAATACTGCCAAGGAAATAAACAGAATAACAAAACGATATTCAAGATGAAAGAGGGGCTGTTGCGTTAAAAAGCACATACGGGCTGATTGATTTTAGCGCAGATCGACGTATGGTTTTATTCTATCCGTCAAACTGCGCTAAAAGCAACAGTCCCTTTTTATCATTCTGCTGTTTTATTATATTTATTCAGCCTTTTAAAGACAATAATCGTAAATATCAGATGAATAAGCGTAGTAGAAATCCATGAAACAGGGTAGGAGGTGAAAAGTGTTTCAAGGGTGTGATGCTGTCTGAATACGGTAAATATCCATAAAATTCTGATACCGCACACGCCGAGAATTGAGGCAATCATAGGCAAAAAGGAGGTACCCATTCCTCTTAGCGCTCCCACAAGTGTTTCCATTATTCCACAGGTAAAGTACAGCGGCACAATATATTTTAATCGAAGTATACCGTAATTAATGACATTTTCTTTGCCCGGGGCGTAAAGGTTTAATACCGGATGTGCAAAAACAAGAAGCAGACTGCCAACAAATATACCGATAGCAGTAACCTGAATACAGGAAACGGGAATAAGCTTTTTAACCCTGTCCATGCGGTTTGCGCCCACGTTCTGACCCACATAGGTAATGGCGGACTGGTGCATGGAGTTCATTGCAATGTAACAGAAGCCTTCAACATTTGCTGCCGCTGCGCTTCCTGCAATTGCGTCTGCGCCGAAGGTATTTATTGAGGACTGTATTATTACATTCGATATTGAAAATATTATCCCCTGTATGCCGGCAGGCAGGCCGATTCTTAATATTCTGACCAGAATGCTTTTATATATTCTGAGCTTGTTTAAATGCAGCCTGCACTCATTGTCAAGTCTCATAAGATAAATCGTTATCCATACAGCCGATACCGCCTGAGAAATAATAGTCGCAAGTCCTACGCCCTCGGCTCCCATTCTGAATACAATAACAAAAACAAGGTTAAGCCCTATATTGACAAGACCGGAGCAGGAAAGTATAATAAGCGGAGTTTTGGTGTTCCCCGATGCGCGGAGAATTGCGGCACCAAAATTATATAAAAGTGACACAGGCATACCGATAAATATAATCTTCATATATAACGCTGCCTCGTCAATTATTTCCGGCGGTGTTTCCATCATTGAAAGCATTGCCTTTGACAACGGTATTCCGATAAGCATAAGAGCAAAGCCGCCTATTATCGAAAGACAGATTGAGGTATGAACCGATCTGTGAACAGCCTCCTTTTCCCTTGACCCTATGAAGTGTGCAACGCATACCGCAGCACCTGAGGAAAGACCTATAAACAGATTAAGCAGCAGATTTATCAGCGATGAGGTTGAGCCTACGGCTGCAAGAGAATTGCTGCCTGCAAATCTGCCGACAACTACAATGTCGGCAGCATTATATAATAACTGAAGAATCCCCGTAAGCACAATGGGAATTGTGAAAATAAGCAGCCCGCTTGAAATCGGACCGTTGGTAATGTCAATTTCTTTGTTTTTCATTGTTTTGTTATAACCTTTCTTTGGCGATTTCACAACAGTACAGCTAAATGATATCCTGTAAGGTTATGAATGCCTGATGATTTGTCCAATACATTATAGCAAACGATTTCAAATAAGTCAACAGTTAAAATAAAATTTGCAACGATAACGGAACATCTTAAGACAGCATTCCTTTATGTTTTTTGTTCGTCAATATTAAGAAATCAATTGACAAACAAATACAAAAATGGTAAGATAGATAAAAAATGATTTATGTGAAAGGCAGTCAAGGTATGTATATAAATATAACCAGCACAAAAAATGAGAAGTATAAATTTTTCAAATCGCTGAAGCAAAAAAAGATTCGTATGCAGTCGGGGCTTTATACCGTTGAAGGAATAAAGTCGGTTTCGGATGCAATTTCGGCAGATGCCGATATTGAGGCAATACTGATTTCAAATTCCCTGTACGATTCGCTGAATTTCACCTATCCTGAGGGAATACCTGTTTATATTGTTACGGACGAGCTTTTTTCGGGTTTGTCAGATACCGAAAATCCTCAGGGCATAACAGCTGTAATCAAAAAAACAAAAATTAGTAAATTCATTCCGGATTTATCAAAGGCATATATATACTGCGACCACCTGCAGGATCCGGGTAATCTCGGAACCATAATCAGAACGGCGGACGCCGCAGGCTTTGGGGGAGTGCTTTTGTCAAAGGAATGTGTCGATTTGTACAGCCCTAAAACAGTTCGCTCAAGTATGGGTTCTTTTTTTCATATTCCCTTGTATGAGGAAATAGACGCAGGAGATATTACCGAATATAAAAGGCTCGGCTTTTCTCTGGTGTGCGGTGTTCTTTCGGACAATACAATAGATTATACCTCTGCCGATATGACTAAGCCTGTTATAATTGCAATCGGAAATGAAGCAAACGGTATAAGTGAAGAAATTTTATCTCTTTCCGATATTAACGTTAAAATCCCGATAGAGGGTGGGGCGGAATCACTTAATGCAGCAGTTGCCGCCGCTGTGCTGATGTATGAAACAAACAGACAGCGGCGGACAAAAGGCTGAGATTTTATATTTATCAGCTTATATTTCTTTAAATTACCGCGATGCTGAGGACAACTCCTTATAGGTAAGGGTTATAATAACTGCCGACGCAATAAAGGTCAGAATATCGGCTGCCGGCATAGAATACAGTACTCCATCCAGCCCAAAGAAGAGTGGCAAAAGAAGCGCCAGACCAACACCAAATACTATCTCTCTTATCATTGACAAGGCTGTTGATGAAACTGCCTTTCCCATTGCCTGCAGGAATATAAACGCTGCTTTGTTAATACAGGCAAGCACTACCATACACAGATATACTCTGAATGCCTTTATGGCAAATTCGGTGTAATAAATGCTTTCGTTCCTTGCGCCGAAAATACCTATCAGCTGACGGGGAAGCAGCTCAACTATAAGAAATGCTGCCACTCCTACCAATGCCTCGGCAATTAACAGTCGTTTGAACAGCTTTTTTACTCTGTCCTTTTTTCCTGCACCCATATTGTAGCCTACAATCGGAATACAGCCTGCCGCCATTCCTACCACTATTGATATTACTATCTGGAAGAATTTCATTACAATTCCCACAACTGCCATTGGAATCTGAGCATATTGCGTCTGAGAAAAGACAGCGTCTGCCGCTGAATATGTCTTAATCATATTATTTATAGCCGCCATTGCGGCAACAAGGGATATCTGTGAAAGAAAACTGCATATTCCCAGTGAAAGCATTCTTTTGATTGTTACTTTTTTTAGCTTAAAATCTTTTTTGATAATCTTTACTGTTTTTGTGTTGAACAAATAGTAAATCGCCAGCCCTGCGGTAAGTATCTGACCGAGTACGGTTGCAACGGCGGCTCCCATCATACCCCATTTAAATATGAATATAAAAATCGGGTCAAGAATAATGTTCACTATTGCGCCGGCAAGAGTAGAAGCCATAGCAAATTTTGGGCTTCCATCCGAACGTATTACGGGATTCATTGCCTGACCGAACATATAAAAGGGAATACCGAGTGAAATCCAAAAAAAATACTCCTTTGAATGTAAATATGTTTCTTCGTTAACTTTGCCGCCGAACATTGTAACAATTTGGTTGCTGAGGACAAGATATATAATACATAATAAAATTCCGCTTAGCACTGACAGCACTACTGCATTTCCTACGCTTTTATCAGCTTCCTCTTTCTCGTTTTTTCCTAAGGACAGGCTAACATATGCACAGCAGCCGTCACCAATCATTACAGCTATTGCAAGGGCAATTACCGTAAGGGGAAATATGACGGTATTTGCAGCATTTCCGAAAGAACCGAGATAATCGGCATTGGCAATGAAAATCTGGTCAACAATGTTATACAGTGCCGCAACAAGAAGTGATATTATACAAGGAACCGCATATTTTTTCATTAATGTCCCGATTTTTTCTTCTGCAAGATAATTGTTGTTTTTATTCATAAATAATACCTCCGTTTTTTGCACAAAAAATATGCGTAAATCCGAAATAAATCCGGACTTACGCATTTTCTGCTGCTCGATTGGAATTATTATATCATAATCGGAGCAAAAATTCAAGTGTCACTTTGACCAAATTGTCAATAATTTATATTTGTTCAATATTAACATTTTTTTGTTATAATTTCTGTAAGTCTGTGTATTGTATCCGCTTTTGGCTCGTCATATTTTTCAAAAGGAAACTCTATATGCATTGCGTCATACTTTGTTTTACAGATTTTTTTAAAGGGCAGAAGCTCTGTTTTCTCAATGCACTTAAATTCACTGCAAAGGTCTTTTAAGCGCAGGATGCTTTCCTTGCTGTCATTGAGCCCGCCTATAACAACATGACGTATCCATACTCTTTTTCCCAGGCTGTCCGCATATCGGAGAAAATTCAGCGGTTCTTTTATGCCGCAGCCGATATATTTTTTGTAGCTGTTATCATCTGTCATTTTGATATCAAGAAGAACAGTGTCTGTATACTGAAGCAGTGCTTTAACGCTTTTGTTGAAAATACTTCCCGAGGTATCAAGGGCAGTGCTTATTTTTTCCTTTTTGCAGAGCTTAAAAAGCTCGCATACAAATTCGCTCTGCAAAAGCGGCTCTCCGCCCGAAACGGTCAATCCGCCCTCATCACCGAAATATTCACGGTAATTCAGGATTTTTTTTATAACCTCATCGGGAGTGTATTCCATGTATTCTCCTTTGCACACGTCTATGTTGTGACAATAGCCGCAGCGGAGATTACAGCCATGCATAAAGGCTACATATCTTACTCCCGGTCCGTCAACGGCTCCAAGGGACTGAAAGCTGTGTATTTTTCCTGTCATAAGCTGTTCCCCTTATAGTGCTTCGTGGAAGGTTCTGCTGATAACCTCTTTTTGCTGTTCCCTTGACAGCTTATGGAAATTAACGGCATAGCCGGAAACTCTTATTGTAAGATTTGGGTATGCTTCGGGGTTATTATATGCCTCAATCAGCTTATCCCTGGTTAACACATTTACATTGATGTGATGTGCATTCTTTTTAAAATATCCGTTCAGTACGGAAACAAGATTTTTAACACGCTCATCATCGGTTTTGCCAAGAGATTCGGGGACGATAGAGAAGGTGTTGGAAATTCCGTCTCTGCAGGCTGAATAGGGGAGCTTTGCAACGGAATTAAGTGAAGCCAGGGCTCCGTTTGTTTCTCTGTTGTGCATGGGATTTGCGCCCGGTGCAAAAGGTTCTCCCGCTTTTCTTCCGTCGGGTGTTGCACCGGTTTTTTTGCCGTACATAACATTAGAGGTGATTGTAAGAGCGGATAATGTGTGCTCGGCATTTCTGTATGCCGGAGTTTTTCTCAGCTCTGTTATCATATCCTCAAGCATAGCCATAGCGATTACATCAACACGGTCATCATCGTTTCCGAATTTCGGGAAATCTCCCTCTGTTACAAAATCAACAATATAACCCTCGTCATTTCTGACTGTTTTTACCTTTGCGTATTTTATCGCACTCAGCGAATCTGTAATAACCGAAAGCCCTGCAACACCGAACGCCATGAAACGGTGAACCTCGGTATCGTGAAGCGCCATCTGAATTTTTTCATAAGCATATTTATCATGCATACAGTGAATTACATTCATTGTGTTAACATAAAGTTTGCAAAGCCACTCTCTGTAATGAGCAAGCCTTTCTGTTACCTTATCGTAGTCAAGATATTCGTCGGGATATACCTCGGTTTTCGGACCGATATCAATACCGGTAACAGGGTCATGACCTCCGTTAAGACTGAACAAAAGCAGCTTGGGAAGATTACAGCGTGCACCGAAAAACTGCATTTGCTTTCCTACCTGCATTGCCGAAACACAGCAGGCAATTGCATAATCATCACCGTATACGGGACGCATTAAATCGTCATTTTCATATTGTATTGAATCTGTATCTATTGAAACCATTGCACAAAATTCCTTGAAATTCTGAGGCAAAGCGTCCGACCAGAGAATTGTCAGGTTAGGCTCCGGCGCTGCGTTAAGATTGTAGAGTGTATTTAAAACCCTGTAGGAATTTTTTGTAACAAGGGTTCTGCCGTCCTCTCCCATTCCGCCGACAGATTCTGTTATCCACATAGGGTCGCCGCCGAAAAGCTCGTTGTAGGCAGGAGTTCTCAGATGCCTTGCCATTCTGAGCTTCATTACAAAGTCGTCCATGAGCTCCTGAGCCTGTTCCTCGGTGATTACGCCGTTTTTCAAATCTCTTTCGATATAAATATCAATAAATGTGCTTGTTCTGCCCAAAGACATAGCGGCACCGTTTTGTTCCTTGATAGCGGCAAGATATCCGAAATATAACCACTGAATGGCCTCTTTTGCGTTTTTCGCAGGCTCGGAGATATCATATCCGTACATATCGGCCATTACTTTCAGCTTTTTGAGAAAATCAATCTGTCTGAAAACCTCCTCACGCAGCTTAATATTCTCTTCTGTCATTGGCTTTTTTGCAAGCTCGTTATTATCGTTCTGCTTTTCCAGAATAAGCTTATCAACACCGTAGAGCGCAACTCTTCTGTAATCACCGATTATTCTGCCTCTGCCGTATGCGTCGGGAAGACCGGTTATAATTCCTGCCTTTCTTGCCCGTCTCATTTCATCGGTGTAAACTCTGAACACACCGTCATTATGAGTGGTTCTGTAGCGAAATTCATTTTCGATTTTGTCGCTTACCTTTCTGCCGTAGCTTTCACAGGCTTCGCGGCACATTCTTATTCCTCCGAAGGGATTTATTGCACGCTTTAAGGGTGCATCTGTCTGCAGACCTACAATGATTTCCTTATCCTTATCAAGATAACCCGGTTTAAAGGTATCGAGAGAGGAAACCGTTTCGGTATCTATGTCAAGTACGCCGTCATTTTCTCGCTCCTGTTTTTCAAGTGCGGAAAGCTTAGTTAAAAGCTGCTCCGTTCTTACGGTAGGACCGGACAAAAATTCCGCACCTCCGTCATAGGGTGTGTAATTTGCCTGAATAAAATCACGGACATTAATTTCCGTTTCCCATTTTCCGCCGATAAAATCCTTCCATGCACTGTTCATTGATATAACCATTCCTTTCCGTTTGTGATATATGGGTAGTTTAACAGAATTACCCGTAAATATAAATAAAACAGATCCGCAAATTAAAAGCGAATCTGCCCAGACGGTCGACATATTAAAATCTGTGCTCCCCGTGGTAAGCTCCACTAATCCGTCAGTTGCACAAATTGTTGTATTTACAATACAGATAATACCATATATATTGTGTTTTGTCAACACAAAAATATAATTTATTTTCAGAAATAAAAAATTTGTCGATTATTACCAAAGTTTTTAATTTCCTTAATGCCTGTGTTACCGATATCAATGAATATGTGTTTGCCGCAATATAAAAAAGTAATAAAAAAGCTGTTTGTCGGGCTTTATAAATTTTTGCGGATTTATGATGCATTGAATAAAAATAGGGCTTTTACGGGAGTAAAAGAAAATAAAATGTTATATAATAACAGAAAGAAGCAAAAAGAATGTTTGATTTACATAACAAAGTTTACGATAAGATTACACAAATATTACTATTCACCTTATCCACACACTTTTCCACAGTATAAAGCGTAAAAAGTATGTGTACAAGCAGGAAATTCACAGGGTTATTCACAGGGAGTGGATAAACTTTTCAAAATTATCCACACACAAATCAGTTTACATAAGAACTAATTCTTGTTTGCTATTGTTAAATTTTGTCAAAACAAATCGTATTAATTAAAATATAATGTTTTTTGTCGTACTTGACAAAAAAATAAAAAATATTGCCATATTTAAATAAACTGATTGATTTTCGGAAAAAAATGTGTTATTATAAGTATATGTTATAAGCATATAACATCAGTGATATTGAAAATACAGCCGAGATGTTGATAAATGCAGCTTTTGTATCTGTAGGGCGTAGGTTTAAAATAAAATTACCAAGCCTGACGATTTTCTTTCTAGTTCAAGCTGTGTGAAAGGAGTTGCGGTCTCAATTATGAATATACTGCATTTAAAATATGCCATTGAAATTGACAAATATCATTCAATAAACAAGGCTGCCGAAATGCTTTATATGAGCCAGCCTAATTTAAGCAGAGCGCTGAAGGAGCTTGAGGACAATCTTGGAATATCTATTTTCAAAAGAACCTCAAGGGGAATGAGTACAACCGTTCAGGGTGAGGAGTTTCTGGGGTATGCCAGAAAGATTCTTGCTCAGATTGATGAGGTTGAAAATATGTATAAGCAGGGGAGAAGCCAGAAGCAGAAGTTTTCGGTGTCAGTACCGCGCTCAAGTTATTTTTCCTATGCTTTTTCGCAGTTTTCAAAAGCAATCAAAAAGGACAGGCCTGCCGAAATATTTTATAAGGAAACAAATTCAAAACGAGCAATAAACAATATACTTCAGGCAGACTATAAGCTGGGAATAATAAGATATAAAACCACCTATGAATCCTACTTTAAGTCAATGCTCAGAGAAAAAGGACTTGTGGGGGAGGTTTTGGCTGAGTTTTCCTATGTTCTTATAATGTCCCGAAAGCATCCGCTTGCCGATAAAGATGATATTCGGCTTTGTGACCTGCATGACTATATTGAAATCTCCCATGCCGACCCATATGTTCCGTCTATGCCCTTTGTTGACATAAAAAGAGAGGAGCTGGGGGAGTATGCCGATAAGCGCATATTTGTTTTTGAAAGAGCCAGCCAATTTGACCTTTTGCAGAATGTTACCGATACCTTTATGTGGGTATCTCCGCTTTCAAAGGATATGCTTGACAGATTCGGCCTTGTTCAGAAAAGATCAAGGGATAACGATAAGGTATATCGTGATGTACTTGTATACAGTAAAAATTATAAGCTTACAGAGCTTGATAAAAGATTTATAGAAGAGGTGATAAAGGCAAAGGAAAAATTTGTAACGGAAGGATAAATCTGTTATATGCTTAAAGTTATATTGCTATAAATTTTTTGCTATTGCATAAATTTAAAAAGTTTGTTAAAATATTAACAAGCAATAAAAAAGCGCAAACAAAAAACCGACAAACACTGTTGGAAAATCTCTAAAGTAAGGAGTAAAAAGTTATGGGAAAAAATTATGAAATTGTTGACAGCGTAGAAACACTTGAAGCTGCTTTAAAAAGGCTCAGAGCTGCACAGGAAGAATTTTCAACCTACACTCAGGAGCAGGTAGATAAGATTTTTCTGGCTGCCGCTTCGGCCGCAAACAAGCAGAGAATACCTTTGGCAAAAATGGCTGTTGAGGAAACAGGCATGGGTATAGTTGAGGATAAGGTAATTAAAAATCACTATGCTGCCGAATATATTTACAATGCATATAAAAATACAAAAACCTGCGGAGTTATTGAAGAGGATAAATCTTACGGTACAAAGAAAATCGCAGAGCCTATCGGTGTTGTTGCTGCGGTTATTCCTACCACAAACCCGACCTCAACCGCTATATTTAAAACTCTTATCGCATTAAAGACAAGAAATGCAATTATTATAAGCCCGCACCCGAGAGCAAAGCAATGTACAATCGAGGCTGCAAAGGTTGTTCTTGAGGCTGCTGTTGCCGCAGGTGCACCCGAGGGCATTATTGATTGGATAGATGTTCCGAGTCTTGAGCTTACCAATATGGTAATGAAGGAAGCGGACATAATCCTTGCAACGGGAGGTCCCGGAATGGTTAAGGCCGCATATTCAAGCGGAAAGCCCGCTCTTGGCGTTGGTGCCGGAAACACACCGGCAATTATTGATGATACAGCCGATATTCTTCTTGCGGTTAACTCAATAATTCATTCAAAAACCTTTGATAACGGTATGATTTGCGCATCCGAGCAGTCTGTTATCGTTATGGAGAGCATATATAATAAGGTTAAAAAGGAATTTGCGGACAGAGGCTGCTACTTCCTTAACAAGACCGAAACCGAAAAGGTAAGAAAGACAATAATTATAAACGGCTCACTGAATGCCAAAATTGTCGGTCAGAAGCCCCATACCATTGCAAAGCTTGCAGGTGTTGACGTACCGGAATCTACAAAAATTCTTATCGGTGAGGTAACAAGCGTTGAATTAAGCGAGGAATTTGCTCACGAAAAGCTGTCACCGGTTCTTGCAATGTACAAGGCTAAGGACTTTGAGGATGCTGTTTCAAAGGCTGAAAGACTTATTGCCGACGGCGGTTACGGTCATACCTCTTCAATCTATATTAACGTTCAGACAGAGCAGGAGAAGCTCAATGAGTTTGCTGAACGTATGAAAACCTGCCGTATAGTTGTAAACACACCCTCCTCGCAGGGCGGTATCGGTGATTTGTATAACTTTAAGCTTGCTCCGTCACTTACTCTGGGCTGCGGCTCATGGGGCGGAAATTCAGTTTCAGAAAACGTTGGTGTAAAACACCTGTTGAATATTAAAACAGTTGCCGAGAGGAGAGAGAATATGCTCTGGTTCAGAAGTCCCGAGAAGGTATATTTGAAGAAGGGCTGTCTGCCTGTTGCCCTTGATGAATTAAAGAATGTAATGGGCAAGAAAAAAGCATTTATTGTAACTGACAGCTTCTTATATCATAACGGCTATACCAAGCCTATAACCGATAAGCTTGATGAAATGGGTATTACTCATACAACCTTCTTTGATGTTGCACCCGACCCGACCCTGGCTTGCGCAAAGGCAGGAACAGAGCAGATGAGAGCCTTTGAGCCTGACTGCATAATCGCACTGGGCGGCGGAAGCGCTATGGACGCGGCAAAAATTATGTGGGTTCTCTATGAGCATCCTGAAGCTGACTTTATGGATATGGCAATGCGCTTTGTTGATATCAGAAAGAGAGTATACACCTTCCCGAAGATGGGCGAAAAGGCTTACTTTATTGCAATTCCTACCTCTGCCGGAACAGGCTCCGAGGTTACTCCCTTTGCTGTTATCACAGATGAAAAAACAGGTGTTAAGTATCCTCTTGCGGATTATCAATTAATGCCGAATATGGCTATCATAGATACCGACCTGCATATGAGCGCTCCTAAGGGTCTGACGGCAGCCTCGGGTATTGATGCGGTAACTCATGCGCTTGAAGCATATGCGTCAATGCTTGCTACAGACTATACAGATGGACTTGCCCTTAAAGCATTGAAGGTAATATTTGAATATCTGCCCAGAGCCTATGAAAACGGTCAGACAGATATTGAAGCAAGAGAAAAAATGGCCAATGCCGCAACGATGGCAGGTATGGCATTTGCAAATGCCTTCCTTGGAGTATGTCACTCAATGGCGCATAAGCTTGGTGCATTCCATCACCTGCCCCACGGTGTTGCAAATGCATTGATGATAGATGAGGTTATCCGCTTTAACGCTTCGGAAACTCCGGCAAAGATGGGAACCTTCTCACAGTATGACCACCCGCATACAATGGCAAGATATGCTGAGATTGCACGTTTCCTTGGATTTGGCGGAAAGAATGACGAGCAGAGTGTTGAAAACTTAATCAAAGAGATTGATAACCTGAAAAAGGTTGTTGGAATCAAAGATACAATTAAAGATTACGGCATAGACGAAAAAGACTTCCTCGCAAGACTTGACGATATGACTGAGCAGGCATTTGACGATCAGTGCACAGGCGCTAATCCGAGATATCCGCTTATGAGTGAAATCAAGCAGATGTATCTTAATGCATATTACGGAAAACACGAAAATATATAAGGAGGAATAAGCTATGAAATTTGACAGAGTTATTGCTGTAAGAACCAATAAGACGGTATATCGCTCAGGTGATGAGGCTGTTAAGGTATTTGATGAGGAATATTCAAAGTCAGATGTTTTAAATGAAGCCTTAAATCAGGCGAGAATTGAGGAAACGGGACTTAATATCCCGAAAATTAAGGAAGTAACAAAGATTGAGGGCAAATGGGCTATTATTTCGGATTTTATCAAGGGTAAAACTCTTGCTCAGCTTATGGAGGAAAATCCGGATAAATATGATGAGTATCTTGAAATGTTTGTTGACCTTCAGCTTGAAATTCACAGCAAAAAGTCACCGCTTTTAAATAAGCTTAAGGATAAAATGGACAGAAAGATTTCTCAGGCAGATCTTGACGCTACAACAAGATATGACCTTCACACAAGATTAGAGGGTATGCCCAAGCATAACAAGGTATGCCACGGTGACTTTAATCCCAGCAATATAATAGTAGGCGAGGACGGTAAGCTGTATATCCTTGACTGGTCACACGCAACACAGGGCAATGCATCCGCAGATGCTGCAAGAACCTATCTTCTTTTCTGCCTTAACGGAGATGAGGCAAATGCTAAAAAATATCTTGAGCTGTTCTGCAAAAAGAGTGATACAGCAAGACAGTACGTTGAAAAATGGATGCCTATTGTTGCCGCTTCACAGTCGGTAAAGGGCAAGCAGGAGGAAAGAGATTTCCTCTTATCATGGGTAAATGTTGTTGATTACGAATAATCAGCTTTGGCGAGAGGGGCTTACAGCCCCTTTTGCCGATAATAAAAGCAGAATAACTTAGTGCCGCTTTATCAGCGGAGAATGGAGGATTAATATGAAGGTTACGGTTTGTATAGGAAGCTCATGTCATTTGAAGGGCTCAAGACAGGTTGTTGAAAGACTGCAGCAATTGATTGCAGATAATAATTTAAAGGATAAGGTTGACCTTGGGGGTACCTTCTGTCTTGGAAGATGTCAAGAGGGTGTATGCGCAACGGTAGATGATAATTTCTTTTCCGTTTCACCTGAAACTACAGATGAATTCTTTCAGAAAGAAATATTGAGCAAGGTTTAATAAAGAAGATAAACAGTGTAAAAAAAGCGACATTGCTTCGTGTGTTTTAAGTACGAAAAGCCGCTTTTTTTGACGTTCAGAGAAAATTGTTTAGTGAAAGGAATGTATGAATGTGGCTGATTGCTTAAAGCTTAAAAAATCCAATTGTAAAAACTGCTATAAATGTATTCGTCATTGCCCTGTAAAATCAATAAGATTTTCGGGAAATCAGGCGCATATCGTAGGTAATGAGTGTATTCTGTGCGGTCACTGTGTAGTGGTATGTCCGCAGAATGCCAAGGAGGTTGTGGACGAAACCGAAAAGGTAAAGGTTCTGATACAGAACGGAAATCCGGTGATTGCAAGTATTGCACCATCCTTTGCCGCCAACTACAGCGGCGTAGGCATAAACGGAATGAGAAAGGCTTTAAAAAAGCTCGGATTTACCGATGCGGAAGAAACCTCCGTAGGTGCAACCATCGTTAAAAACGAATACAATAGAATGCTTGAAAAGCATGAAAAGGATATTCTCATATCCTCCTGCTGTCACTCGGTGAATCTTCTTATACAGAAATATTTCCCGGCGCTATTACCGTATCTTGCGGATATTTATTCACCTATGCAGGCACATTCACTTGATATCAAAAAGCGATACCCCAACGCAAAGACCGTATTTATAGGCCCGTGCGTTGCAAAGAAGGACGAGGCGGCTTATTATGAAAATATTGTTGATGCGGTTCTTACCTTTGAGGAGCTTACCCAGTGGTTTAAAAACGAGAATGTTGAGCTTGAATGTGATATGGATGATAATAATGAGAGCAAAGCAAGACTCTTTCCGATTTCCGGCGGCATAATAAAGACTATGGGAGAGCAGTTTTCGGATTATACTTATCTTACCGTTGACGGTGCGGAAAACTGTATTGCAGCACTCAAGGATATTGAAAAGGGTGAAATACATAATTGCTTCATTGAAATGTCTGCCTGTAAGGGAAGCTGTGTGGGCGGACCTGTAATGGATAAGTCTGCAAATCTTCCGATCAGACATTTTAAGGCAGTAAGCGATTATGCCGGCAGTGAGGATTTTGTTGTTGAACAGCCGGAATCCTCCGAGCTTGTAAAAATATTTACATCGATAGAGAAAAAGCTGCAAAAGCCTACGGAAGAACAAATAAGGGACGTATTGAAAAAGATGGGTAAAACCAGACCTGAGGACGAGCTGAACTGCGGTTCCTGCGGTTATGATACCTGTCGAGAAAAGGCGGAGGCTGTTTTCCAGGGTAAAGCGGAAATTTCCATGTGTCTGCCGTTTTTGAAGGACAGAGCCGAAAGCTTTTCGGATAATATTGTCAATAACACGCCGAACGGCATTATTGTTCTAAATGAAGAAATGGAGGTTCAGCAGATTAACAGGGCTGCGAGAGAGCTGATGAATATACGCAGTGCATCCGATGTTCTCGGTCAGCCGGTGGTAAGAATACTTGACCCGTCCGATTTTATGAAGGTTAGACAATCCGGAAGAAATATAACAGATAAAAAGGTTTATCTTGCCGAATATCACAAATATGTCGAGCAGACGATAATATATGACAGTGAGTATCACGTAATTATCGGAATGATGAAGGATATTACTGAAGATGAGGCTGAAAGAAAGAGAAAAGAGGATATAAGCGCAAGAACGGTTGAAATTGCCGACAAGGTTGTTGACAAGCAGATGAGAATTGTTCAGGACATTGCTTCGCTTCTCGGCGAAACGGCAGCCGAAACAAAAATTGCCTTAACCAAACTGAAGGAGACGATTGCCGATGAATGATTTATGTGCAGATATAGGCTACAGAAGCATTAACCATTACGGCGAGGAATTGTGCGGGGATCATGTGGACATTATAAATTCCGATGACTCCTCCATGATTATAGTGCTGGCGGACGGATTGGGAAGCGGCGTAAAGGCAAGTATCCTGTCGACGCTCACCTCAAAGATTATCTCTACGCTCCTTGCGGCAGGGCTTTCCTTAGAGGACTGTGTTTCAACCATTGCCGCAACCTTACCTATATGCTCCGAGCGTGGGGTTGCATATTCGACCTTTACCGTTATAAATATTATAAACAATGAAGAGGCTCAGATTATACAGTATGATAACCCGGAGGTTATCGTTTTAAGGGACGGCAAAAATTATGATTATCCAAAAACCGAAATGCTGATAGACGGCAAAAAGATATTAAAATCAAATATCAGACTGAAGGAGGACGATTTGTTTGTTGCGATGAGCGACGGCTGCCCTCATGCCGGGATTGGTATTTCATATAATTTCGGCTGGAAGAGAGAGGATATAATTGATTTTGCCGAAACAGTATTTTGTGGCGGATATAATGCAAAAACAATTGCCACAATGATTGTTGACGAGTGCTATAAGCTCTACGGCGGCGAGCCGGGGGACGATGCGACCGCTTGCGCTATCAGAATAAGAAAAAGAAATCCTATGAATCTTCTTTTCGGACCTCCGTCCGACCGTGATGACTGCGACAGAATGATGTCGCTGTTCTTCTCAAAGGAGGGAAAGCATATTATCTGCGGAGGAACGACCTCAACCATTGCCGCAAAATATCTTGGTAAGGAAATAAGACCGTCTCTTAACTTTGAGTCGGATTTGCCGCCAACAGCGGAAATTGACGGCGTTGATTTGGTTACCGAGGGTGTAATAACGGTAAACAGAGTAGTTGAATATGCAAAGGATTTTATTACGGAAAATGTTGATTATGAAAAATGGGAGATGGGCAGGGACGGTGCTGCAATGATATCCAGAATGCTTTTTGAGGAGGCTACAGATATTAATTTCTTTGTGGGAAAAGCAGTCAACCCGGCACATCAGAATCCGGATCTTCCGATTAATTTTAATATTAAAATGAATCTTGTAAAAGAGCTGTCTGATTGCTTAAGGCAAATGGGAAAACGGATTAAGGTTTCGTATTTTTAATGTGTGCCTGAGGCACGGAAAGGATAAAAGGGATATTATGAGAAAATTTGATACTAAGGTACAGCATTTAAAGTATAAGGTGCTGCGTGAGGTTGCTCGCTATGCTTGGGAGGATAAGCTTTTGGAGAATGTTTCCGACATACCGGAGAAAATTGTGCCGGGCAAGGAGGCAACAATGCGCTGCTGCGTCTATAAGGAGAGAGCTATACTTGCTAAACGAGTTAAAATTGCCATGGGCGGCAACAGCGATAATCATAATGTTATTGAGGTTATTGACATTGCCTGCGATGAATGTCCGGTAGGAGGCTATGAGGTTACCAATGCGTGCAGAGGCTGTCTTGCTCACCGCTGTGAGGACGTTTGCAAGAGGGGAGCTATCACCTTCGATTCCCAGCAGAAGGCACATATTGATAAATCAAAATGCGTTGAATGCGGTGCCTGTGCAAGGGTCTGCCCTTATACAGCCATTACAAATAACAAAAGACCTTGTCAGAATGCTTGCAAGGTAAAGGCTATATCTATGGACGAGAACAAAACCGCCTGCATTAATGATGACAAATGCATTTCCTGCGGAGCATGCGTATATCAATGCCCGTTCGGTGCTATTATGGATAAGTCCTTTATTCTTAACGTTATTGATTTGATTAAGAAGAGTGAGGGTAATACAAAATATAAGGTATATGCGGTGGTTGCACCATCTATTTCCTCGCAGTTTTCTTATGCAAAGCTGGGTCAGGTAATTTCGGGAATAAAGGCTCTCGGCTTTTACACTGTTATAGAGGCTGCTTTGGGCGCTGATATGGTTGCCGCCGCAGAATCCAGGGAGCTGGTTGAAAAGGGCTTCCTTACAAGTTCCTGCTGTCCTGCGTTTGTGGCATATATAGAAAAACAGTTTCCTGATTTTGTAGAGCATATTTCTCACAATCTTTCGCCTATGGCAACTATTGCCAAGTATATCAAGGAAACAGAAGAAAATGCCAAAATTGTGTTTATCGGTCCATGCACTGCCAAAAAAGCTGAATTTCAGAAGGAAAGTGTTCGTCCTTATATTGACAGTGTAATGACCTTTGAGGAGCTGCAGGCACTGTTTGACAGCCGCGACCTTGACATCACCTCGATGGAGGAAGATATTCTTGATAATGCGTCATATTTCGGAAGAATATTTGCAAGAAGCGGCGGCCTTGCAGACGCTGTTGCTCAGGGCTTAAAGGAGCAGGGACTTGACGGTGACTTTGTTTTAAAGGCTGTTTCCTGCGACGGTATAGAAGCGTGCAGAACGGCATTATTAAAGGCATCCAAAAATGTTCTTGACGCAAACTTTATTGAAGGTATGGCTTGTATGGGTGGATGTATAGGAGGTGCCGGCTGCCTTACACATGGCGAAAAGAATAAGGCTGAGGTAGATAAGTACGGCAGAGAAGCATACGAAAAGAGCATCAGTGATGCTATCAGGGTATTGCAGAAATAAGTCTAATAACGGTATTTCATTAATATTTGTTAAATTAAGCTGTAATAAAAAACCAATCCGGGCGGCAAAGTGTTGACTTTATCGCCCGGAAACTATTTTTTTATGGGCATCAGACCGGTTTAGAACAGCCCTTATATGAAGCACCGAAATCAGCCCTCCATATGACGGCCGAGAAATCCAGCAGCTGATTCTGCGAGCTTGGATTCCACCTCGCCCATTTGTTCTCCGTCATTCATTACGAATATTACTGAACCTATTGTATCGCCCTCTGATACTATAGGCACTACCACACCTGCATTATACTTATCAATACCGTCGGCAATTGACAGTCCATCATTTTTGCTCTGAGATTTATAGGTTGACTTTTCCGTCATTACATTTTCTATGTCTCTGCTTATTCTCTTTTCCATAAGGTCTTTTTTTGGAAGCCCCGACACTGCTATTATGCTGTCACGGTCAGTTATCAGCGTCCCCTTTCCCGCTGTTTTTGCAAGGGATTCCGCATAGGTTACAGCAAAGTCGCCAAGCTCGCCGATAGGTGAATATTTTTTGAATATAACCTCACCGTCCTTTTCGGTAAAAATTTCAAGAGGATCGCCTTCTCTTATACGCATTGTTCTTCTAATTTCTTTGGGAATCACAACTCTGCCCAAATCATCTATTCGTCTTACAATTCCTGTTGCTTTCATAATATTTGCTCCTTTAAATAAAGTTTACAACCATATTATGTGCGCTGTGTCGAAATTTATCCAAAGAAATATATGGAACAGCAGTTATATTTTTATTTTATCAATATTAGTCGTTTTATGTAAGGTGGTGTAAAATAGGATATGAAAAAAGCAGAAAAACTAAAACCGCATCATCATTTGTTAAGCCGATAACCTGTGTTAAATTGCAGATAAACAATTTAAGATGATGTTTACGGTTGCTGTAATCATACTGAATGACGGCTATGCAGGGATTCATTTCTGCTGTAAACAGACAATTGAAGGCATTACACCCTCGCAGTACAGGGATTATATGAAAAAGAGTAGAATTTTCAATAATTGAACTAAATGTTAATTTTCGTTTTTTTCTTGAAAAAATATTGACTTTTTTGATTTTCATGTTATAATAATAAGTAATAATGATTATCATTATTGCTACGGAGGTGTTATATGAGTAGAGTGTTAAAGCATTCAAAGCATAGAGAATCTATACTGATGCTTTTGAAAGAAATTAATTCACACCCGACCGCCGAATGGCTTTACACCGAGTTAAAAAAGTATAATCAGAATATAAGCGTCGCTACTGTCTATCGTAATCTTAACCAGCTTTATGAGGCAGGAGAGATTATTAAGGTTGACGTTGGTGATGGAGTTGAACACTATGATGCCGTTACCTGTGATCACTGTCATTTTATTTGTGAGTGCTGCAGGGAAATAACCGATATTGACGTTCCGGTATCTCAGCTCCTTAACAAGGATGCCGAAAAGCACAACGATGTTCTGATTACAAGAAACAGCTTAGTTTTCTACGGGCTGTGCAGCAAGTGTAAATAAGGCGCAAGTCTTTATTTATTAAACAATCATTTTATTTATTTTACTTTTAGGAGGAATTTGTTATGAAAAAATTTGTATGTCCTGTTTGCGGTTATGTCCATGAAGGTGATTCGGCACCGGAAAAATGCCCTCAGTGCGGTGTTCCGGGTTCAAAGTTTACAGTAATGGAAGAGGGAGCTCTTAATTTTGTGTGCGAGCACGTTATCGGTGTTGGCGCAAAGGATAAGATTGATCCAGAAGTTTATGAGGGCTTAAAGGCTAATTTTGAGGGTGAGTGCTGTGAGGTGGGTATGTACCTTGCAATGAGCAGACAGGCAATAAGAGAGGGTTATCCCGAAATCGGAGAGTTTTACAGAACAGCTGCTTTTGAAGAAGCTGAACACGCTGCTAAATTTGCAGAGCTTCTCGGGGAGGTTGTAGTTCCCTGCACAAAGACAAACCTTAAGATGAGAGCCGAGGCTGAGTGCGGTGCAACTGCAGGTAAGCTTGAAATTGCTAAAAAGGCTAAGGAGCTTGGCTATGACGCTATACATGATACAGTGCATGAAATGGCAAAGGACGAGGCAAGACACGGCAAAGGTTTTGAGGGACTTTTGAAGAGATACTTTGGTTAAGTAAAATAAAGGGTTTGGAACACTCCAAACCCTTTTGTTATGCCACTTTTCTTTACAGAAAAAACTTCGCACGCCCTGGAAAACATTCTGAAACACTAATTTGTTCAGACTAACTTCTCATACTTAATTCTACACTATTTTTTTCTCATTGTAAAATCTCTATGAGAAATTAACCGAGAACTTACTTTAGGAATTAACTCAAATCTAAATTCTTTGTATTTATTTTACATTTCTCTTGACCTTTTACATTTTTTTGTGTATAATATATTTAATAAACGCAGCAGTGTTATTACTGCAGTATAAAATTTATCCGTCACCGGCGGAACGGAGGTTTATATGGAAGCAAAATATAAAAAAATTCTTTTAAAGGTAAGCGGTGAAGCTCTTGCAGGAGAAAACAAATTCGGACTTAACGAAGATACTCTTGCAAAGATATCCAAAAGCATCAAAGAGGTCGTCGACATGGGTGTTGAAATTTCAATTGTTGTCGGCGGAGGGAATTTCTGGCGCGGCAGAAGCGGTCAGAATATGGACAGAACCAGAGCAGACCATATGGGTATGCTTGCGACAACAATCAATGCGCTTGCCCTTTGCTCATCTTTGGAAAACTTTGGTGTTGAAACGAGAGTTCAGACAGGCATTGAAATGCGGGCAATTGCAGAGCCGTACATCAGAAGCAAGGCTGTAAGACATTTGCAAAAGGGAAGAGTAGTGATTTTCGGCTGCGGAACGGGCAATCCGTTTATGTCTACAGATACCGCAGCAGCATTGCGTGCGGTAGAGGTTGACGCAGACATCATTCTCCTTGCAAAAAAGGTTGACGCTGTATATGATTCTGACCCTAATGTCAATCCCAACGCAAAGAGATTTGATGCACTTTCCTTTAATGATATTCTCGGTAAAGAGCTTGGAGTTATGGATTCTACGGCTGCGTCAATGTGCCGTGACAACAATATGCCGATTCTGGTATTTGGTCTTGATGATCCCGATAATATTATCAAAGCAGTATGCGGTGAAAAGATAGGAACTCTTGTTACAAAAGAGGGAAAAAGATAAAATATAACGAAAAGAACAGATAGGTATTGTAATTACCTAAAAAGAATTAATTCAAGGAGGAATCACGATGGGTAAGTATCCGCAGGTTGAAGAAAAAATGAACAAAAGAGTTGAAGGCTTTAACAGTGAGTTAAAGACGATAAGAGCAGGGCGAGCAAATGCGCAGGTGCTTGATAAAATTTCAATTGATTATTACGGTTCACAGACACCTATAGCTCAGGTAGGCTCAATATCATCGCCGGAGCCGAGGCTGCTTGTAATACAGCCATGGGATTTAAGTGTTTTAAAGGAAATTGAAAAGGCGATATTAAAATCAGAGCTTGGCTTAAGCCCGCAGAATGACGGTAAGGTAATAAGACTTGCTTTTCCGCCTCTTACCGAGGAAAGAAGAAAAGAGCTTGTTAAGACGGTTAAGAAATATTCAGAGGAAGCTAAGGTTCAGATTAGAAACGTAAGACGTGACGCCATGGATGATTACAAGGCTCAGAAGAAAAACGGCGAGGTTACCGAGGACGAGTTGAAAACTATTGAAAAAGACATACAATCTCTTACCGATAAATACATTAAGGAAATTGACGATATTACCGCTGCAAAAGAAAAGGAAATATTAGAGGTCTGATTATCTAATATAATGGATTAACGGGACGGAGGAAAATTGACTTCTGTTAATTTATCCGTCCCTTTCGGTTAACAAGGGGCTTGTGGAATTAATATGGAGCTATTTAAAAGAAAAGAAAAATACAGTCAAAAAATTGACTATAGGAGACTTCCTGTTCATATCGGAGTTATTATGGACGGTAACGGACGGTGGGCAAAAAAAAGAGGGCTGCCGAGAAGTGCCGGTCATTCGGCAGGTGCCGATACATTAAAAAAGATAGTAACGGAATGTAATAAAATGGGTATCAAGTATATAACTGTTTATGCATTTTCAACCGAAAATTGGAAAAGACCCAAGGAGGAGGTTGACTATCTTATGAATCTGCTTATGAGCTATTTAAAGGATGCGGAAAATACGCTTGCAGGTGAAAATGTAGTTATCAAGGCTATAGGCTCTCGCAAGGAGCTGAGTGATGAGCTGTGCCACCAGATTGTAAAGACGGAGAACTTTACAAAGGATAATGACGGTATAATAATGAATATTGCTCTTAACTACGGTGCAAGAGAGGAGCTGGTAAAGGCTGTGCGGGAAATTTCTGAGGAAGCAGCAGCCGGAAAAATCATTCCTGAGGAAATCACTCCGGAAATGATTTCGGGGCATCTTTACACTAAAAATCAGCCTGACCCTGATTTGATAATCAGAACAAGCGGTGAGGAAAGACTCAGTAATTTTATGCTTTGGCAGCTTGCTTATTCCGAGCTTTGGTTTTCGGAAAAGCTATGGCCTGATTTCAGCGTAGCTGACCTTCATCAGGCTATATTGGATTTCCAGAAAAGAAACAGACGATACGGAGGCGTATAGATATTATGAAACAACGATTAATCACGGCCGGAATTGGTGTTGTATTGTTTTTTTGTGTGTTGTATGCACCAACGGGCGTATTTTCGGCTGCAGTTCTATTAGTAACCTGCATTGCCGCTTATGAAATTCATAATGCGGTCAAGTCAAATCTGTTTTTAACAATTATGGGGTTCGTTACGGCAATTTTGATTTTTGTCGGACTTATGACGGGCAATATTCTTACTGCGCTTGTATTTTCCTTTTCGGTTTATCTTATCTTGTCTGTTGTCCTTTTCGGCAAGTGTGAAGTTCAGAAGGTTTACATGCTTGGATTTACAAGTATTGTTTTTTCTGTATCGCTTTCCACTCTTGCGGTTATAAGAAGTGAGTTTGCTCCTGCTTATGTATTACTCCCGTTTCTTTTTGCGTGGATTACAGACAGCGGTGCATATTTTTTCGGTATCACTCTTGGCAGACATAAGCTTGTGCCTCACTTAAGCCCAAAAAAGACTCTTGAGGGTTCTCTCGGCGGCTTTTTGATGTGTATTCTTATTTCACTGCTGTATACTTGGATTGTTGATGAATTTTTTGACATACGATTATTTGAAGCAAATTCATATGTGATTATAGCCGTTGTATCAGCTGTTGCTTCGATTATTTCGCAGATAGGTGATTTGACGCTTTCGGCAATAAAAAGAGAATTTAATGTAAAGGACTACGGCAATATTCTTCCCGGTCACGGCGGTGTGCTTGACCGCTTTGACAGTCTGATTTTTGTTGCACCCTTTGTTTATTTTATTTTGATTTATTTTCATTAATAACAGTAAAAATTCAGCCCGGAGATTGATTTTGTTCTTCTCCGGGCTTTTTCTTTGTGATGAATGGTCTTTATTCAGAAAAAATTCGGTAAAATATGTTTTCTTTAAGCAAGGATTGCTGTTTCGGTATTTATTGAATAATGCTTTTTTATAGGTTGTCAAAGCTCCTCTTTGTCTACTGTTTCCAGCTTGCTTACCGACACTTCGTATGCGGTCTTTGTCACCGTTTCCTCCTCGGAAATTTTTTTCTGATATTCACGTGACTGTATTCTGCCCCAGATTTTAATGTTATCGCCAACCTTAAAGCCTTTACAATACCTGGCATTTCTGCCCCATGCAATTACAGGTATGTAATCTGACTTGTTATAGGTTCTGTTAACGGCAAGCAAAATATCGGTAATTTCTCTTCCGAAGGGTGTGGTTCTGTATACCGGCTCCTTACATACATAACCATTCAGATAGAGTGAATTGGGATTTTTACAGATTGCCTCATCACTTAGCAACAGCTCCTTTGCAAAAACGGTCAATATCAGCTTGTTTTCACCGTTTTCACAGCTGTTATATGAACGAAATTGCCCTGTTATTTCCACAAAATCCCCTACAGCAGGACTGTAATCGGTCAAAAGACGTTCGGAAACCATAACCTTTATATTATCCGATGCCCCTGATAATCTTGGTATTTTCAAGGTGAAGAGATAAAAACCTTCACCGTAAATTTCATGGTTAAATTCCGGTTCATCCTCAACAACTCCGCACACTCTTGCAACGTTGTTGCCGCTGTTGTTTTCCATATTCATTCCTCCTATATTTTTTACTCAGCTTTTCGTGCTTATAGATTATGTTTATTCCGAAGTGTGCTTTAATATGCTAAATTTTAATTTCATTTCTTTGAGTGCTTTCCAAAACAAGACCGCATATAACGGCAGGCAGTCTGTTTTCAAGCTTAATGTCGGAGCTGCAGCTTATAAGAATTTCACCTATCGGATAGCTTTTCCCTGAAAGACAGCGTAAATTATTCTGAACCGAAACAATAAACGAGCAGCTCATTCCGCTATCATACTTAACCGATGAAACACTAACAGTACTTTTTGGGGAAAAGCCATAATCAATGGCATTAGGGTGTTCTATTTTTGGCAGATATCCGTTGTCCGTATTATAAATTAAAATAGTATTATCATCAATACATCGTATTAAATTGCGAGTAACAATGCGTTTGTTGCCGGGATTGTCAAGAATAAGTATATCAAGTGTGCAGGGGCATATATGACCGGGCTCAATAGTAATAAGAAGATAATCTATTTCAGAATAATCATAAAAGCCTGCAGTATTAATATATTCGGATAAGCTGCTTTTTATTGCCACACTTTTATCACTGTTTTTTAATATAAGTATAAGAGCGTCAATAATTTCCGATGTGTTTTGACAGGCAAGTATACCGATTTTCACCATGACGCACACCTCATAAAAGAAAAGGATTGATAGTAGTTATTATTTCTGACAGCTGCGGTATTTATTCGGGAAAATCCTTTTATTTTTAGGCGGGTTAACGATAAAATTATTTAAGACTGACATAAGAATATTTTACAAAGATTTTTCATATATTCAAATATCACTGCAGAAGTGTAATAAGCGGTAAAAAATAACTATGACGGTAATTATCGAAAGGCACTGTTATGAAAAAAATAATTTTAACCTTAATAATCATATTTGCATCAATGACGGTTATACCCTTTTTAATCGTAATGAATTTTTCGGAATATAAAAAGCCACAGAAAGAAAATACAAAGCTTCCCGATACTGTTTCTGTTTATGTTAAAGAAGAGGATAAGGTTTATGATATGAATATGACACAATATCTGAAGGAGGTTGTTTCGGCGGAAATGCCTGCCGAATTTAACCGTGAAGCACTGAGAGCGCAGGCGATTGCCGCAAGAACATATCTTATTAACAGAATGAGAGCTTATCAGAAATCGGAAATACCGCCGGAGCATAAAGGCGCATATATATGCACCGACGCAACTCACTGCAAAGCGTGGATAAGTGAAGAAAAACGCAGAGAGCTTTGGGGTAAGGATAAAGCAGATGAATATTGGGATAAAATATCAGATGCGGTTGAAAGCACAGGTAAACTTATTCTGACCTATAACAACGAGCCAATCAGTGCGGTATTCCATTCCACATCCTCAGGATTTACCGAAAATGCAAAGGATGTCTGGGGTGGGGAAGCACCATATCTTGTAAGCGTGAAAAGCGAAGGAGATACCCAATCGCCGAAATACAGCTCTGAAAAAGAGATTACTATAGAAGAATTTAAAAAAACGGCAGAGGAAAATATTGCCGGAGTGAATTGGGAAAATCCTTTGATAGGAGATATTGCCAGAAGCGACGCGGGAGGTATAATGACAATTACTGTAGGAGGAGTGGTCGTAAAGGGTACGGATTTCAGATTTATGTATGATTTAAGATCTGCTAATATAGAGTTTGAAATAACGGACAGTACGGTGAAAATGAAGGTTTTAGGCTACGGTCACGGAGTTGGTATGAGCCAATACGGCGCCAATTATCTTGCAGAGCATGGCAAAAATTTTGAGGATATTCTAAAAACATATTATACGGGGGTAGAGCTGTGCGAATATGACAGCTTAAGTAAAATTTACGAATAATTACCAAATTTAGCGGTATAATATTAATATAGTATGTAATGTCAAATTACTTTACAATAACATTTTTATGTGAAGTAATTAACATTTACAGATAATTCAGTAGATTTATACGGATCTACATTAATTTACACTTTATTACAAGGAGAGAAAACCAATGAAGGATTTAAAGGGATCAAAAACCGAAATGAACTTAATGGCAGCCTTTAACGGCGAATCGCAGGCAAGAAATAAATATACTTTTTTTGCCGAAAAGGCAAAGCAAGACGGATACGAACAGATTTCAAGAATTTTTACCGAAACTGCGGATAACGAAAAGGAACACGCAAAGCTGTGGTATATGATTTTAAACGGGGGCGAGCTTTCCAAAACCGAAGCTAATCTGTTAAACGGTGCAGAGGGGGAAAATTACGAGTGGACAGATATGTATGCCGGCTTTGCAAAAACAGCAGAGGAGGAGGGCTTCAATGAGCTTGCGGTTCTATTCAGGCTTGTAGCCGACGTGGAAAAGCATCATGAGGAACGCTACAGAAAGCTCCTTGCAAACGTTAAGGACGGACTTGTGTTCTCAAAGGACGGCGACGCTGTATGGATATGCTCAAACTGCGGTCATATTCATATAGGCAAAGAGGCACCTAAGCTTTGCCCGGTATGTAAAAAGCCTCAGGCATATTTTAATGTTAAGGCTGAAAATTATTAATATTAATATTATAAAAAGTATTTCTTAATGAGATAGCTTTATGCCCGAGGTTGTATGACTGTGCAGGGTAAGCCGGCTGTAATTACAAGCAGTGCAAATACAGAAAAGCCTGGAAAGCTATTTTTTTATCAGATAACGAAAAAGAGCATTTTGAATCGCATTGTAAGAACTACACATTTTACAATATGATTCCAATATGCTCTTATTTTATATCAGATAATAATTTGAATAATTTATATTTGAAAAGAATAGGATTGCTAAAAGAAAAGTAAATTTCTTCGGCGAGCATTATATTAGATTTACAATAATTGGACTTGCAGAAATGGAAAACTTGTGATATAATACGCTTATAAAAAAAGAAATCAGGCAAGAAAAAAGTGATATCAGGGAGAATTTAAGAGTCTGTCACGAAACATTTAAAAGGAGATGACTGTTATGAGATGCTGTACCATTGATGGAGGATTATTTAAGCATAAGGACATTAAAGTAACTTATCTGGAATATGGTCATGATGAGGACTGTCATACTCATGACGGCATTGAAATAGTATATATTATTGCAGGACAGGGCGAACATTTTATAGACGATAAGGTTATAAGAACGCAAAGAGGGTCATTAATAATGATGGATTATAATTGTGTTCACAGCTTCAAAATGTGGAAAACAATGAAGTATTATAACATACTGTTTAAAGCGTCGTTTCTGGATAAGAATATGGAAAGAGATGCAACTCTGAAGGAACTGTTAAAGACAAATTATGAATATGTTTTGACCGATAAATTTTTACATATCAGGCTGAATGAGGAGTCTGTGCAAAAAATAGAGGAATTATTTTTTGAAATTCTTGAGGAGGGCAAAAAAAGGGAAGTCAGATACCAAGAGATGGTAAGGTGTCACATTGATGAAATTTTTAATTTGGCGTTAAGAAATATGAGTATGCAGAACAATTATGATGACGATTCGTTTTTTTTAGAGGTAATAAATTATATAAGAGAAAATTGCGAAAAACCGCTTCAGCTTGAGGATGTGGCAAAAAAGTTTAATTATAACTCGAGATATTTCAGCAACAAATTGAAGGAATGCTGTGGACTGAGTTTTAAGCAATTATTAATACAGCATCGATTGAGCAACGTGATTTATTATTTGTTTAAAACCGAGGATAGCATAGATGTTATAATACAGAAATGCGGATTTACCAACAAAACATATTTTTATGATGTGTTTGAAAAAACTTATGGCATAAAACCTAAGTTTATCAGAGAGTATAAAAAGAATTATAAAAAATATCTTGAATTAAAAATGGAATATAATAACCTGCTAAAGTGATACTTTTTTGAAAAAAATGAGGAATTGTCTTGATAAAATAATTGCGGTTTTGACATTGTGTAATAATACCTACTGTGATATAATTATCATAGTGGGTATTATACTTTTTACACAAAATTAATTATTTTGTTTGGGCATTACAGTAGTTGGTTGCGACAAATTAACAGCAAATTATCAAACCGCAAGGAGAGTGTAAAATAGTATGTTAAAAGAAGGGTAGGAAAGAAAGGAAGAGAGAACAATGAAAAAAAGAACAAAAAAGACTTTGTCTGCGGTTGTTACGGCTGCAATGATACTTTCAAACCTTACGGCTTTAAGTGTCAGTGCCAATGAAAGTACATATGCAGACTGGACGCCGGGAGAGAAAACGGCAAACATAATTCCGGATGCATCAAGAGGAGCCGGAAACTATTATATTACGTATAGAAATAACGGAAATATTCAACTTGTTACCGCAAGTGAAGAAGGCGGAGAAAGCGGAAGCTTAAAATGGAATGTAACGGGTGGGGTTTCTATTGAGAATACATGGTTACAATCCTTTACGGGAGTAGAGATAAGAGATATAGCGGA
>Ga0256406_1000532_pt1 | contig 68807 bp, 50 predicted proteins | sample RumenRJG_03DNA_FD_185986 | JGI IMG/M metagenome (GOLD analysis project Ga0256406, IMG submission 185986) | Bovine rumen microbial communities from Lethbridge, Alberta, Canada - RJG_03 | ecosystem: Host-associated > Mammals > Digestive system > Stomach > Rumen | place: Canada: Alberta | collected... | reverse complement strand
TTCCGAACCTGGAAGCTAAGGCCCGGCACGGCGATGGTACTGCACTCGGCAGGGTGTGGGAGAGTAGCACGCCGCCGCTCTACAACGATTACAAAGGCCGTAGGAGCCACGCTCCTACGGCCTTTTTTCATATCCGTTGCCTTTCATCTTCCCCGCGAAGTCCTCTTACCGGCACAAATCGTCGTCGACATCGCTGTCGCGACCCCCGGCAACCATGAGTTATCCACAGGCTGAGGCCTGATATTCCAGCCATTTGCTCTCGAACGCCCCAAAAATCGTTGACCTTCGTCCACATTGCCTGGCCGCCCGGCGTGTCGCGTTGGACCCTTGCTACGGTGGCCGTACACCAACGACGTAAGGGAGTCGGCCTAGGCAACCGACCGGTGGCAAAGCCGCCGTCATCCGCGTCCGCCATGGCGGTCGCAGGATTCAAGAAATGCCTTTCTCGGCCCGCAGTGGGCCTCGGTGGACGTCGAACCGTGCAGAAAGGCAGAGCAATGACATTCCATCTCCATCGCGCCTCGCATCGAGGGGCCACCTCGCATCAAGGGACAACCGAGCCCCGAGGGGCCACCGTGCCTCGAACCGACGCGCCCTACGGAATCGCGCGCCTCATCAGCGCACGATCCGCCGGCGCCCATGCGGCGCCGAGGCGCAGGGCTTTCCGACTCGCACTTCCCTGCGCCTTCCTTCTTGCGCTGTCCCTGGCGTTCTCGATTCTCCAAGGCAACGCCGCGGTGCTGGGATTGCCCGGGTACTGGTTCAATCCGACAACGGACGGAACCAGACGCTACGGGTACCACGAGGTGGCGCTGAGCGTCGTGTCGTATGCCGACGGATACCCGGCCTATTGCATCGAGCTCAACAAAACCTTTGACAAAACGGCGGGCTGGACGCCTGCTCCCGTGCCGGATCCGATGTACTATGTCGCCGCCCGCATGATCAACGACCACGCGGCTGACAGATCCGACGAGGTGCAGGCGGCCGTGAGCTACGCGCTGCACAAGCATATCGACATCGGCGTGACGCCGGCGCAGCTCGAGCTGATGACGCGCGCCGGACTCGAGGGCGGAGACATGGCAACGGTGAAAACGCTCGCGGACCATTTCTGGAATGATGCCAGTGCCAAAGCGAACACAGGGCTGGCGACGGAGTATCGTTACACCGACCGCAGCGCCGAGGGCGTGGTGCGCGTGGAGGCGCGCAATGCGAACGGCGAGTACCTGTCGGGCATTGATTTCACCATCGCCACCACCGGTCCCATCCAGCTGGCGCAGACCTCGGGCACCACGGTGAATGGTGTGCTCGAGATTCCGTGGACGGCGCAGGGAACGGGTGATGCGAGCTATACGGTGAGCTACCGCCAGCCCACGCTCTACCACAGCCGCAATCCCGAGGCGCAGGACACGATCCAGTTCCGCGGCGACGGGCAGGTGTCCCTCGACGCCGTGCAGCTGCGCGTGGTGGAGTCCTTCCAGCCGACGGTGACGAGTTCGGTGCCGGATACGCGCGTCGAGCGCGGGGCGTTGCCGCTTGACACGATTGTGTCGGGCATGGACGCGGACGGCGTGTGGCCGGCGGGCGCGACGGTTGTGGCCGATGGCTCGCTGTACGGGCCGTTCGTCTCGAAACAGGAGGCGGATACGCCGCAGATGTGGACCGACGCGGCGCTCAAGGGCGTGGCGTCGCATGGGTTCGCGGGGCCTGGCGAGTCGCATACGCTCGGCGCGGCGGAGGTGACGCCGGCCGGAGGCATCGCGTCCTTCGACGAGCTGCCGACCGGCTGGTACCGCTGGGTGTGGCGGATTTCGAAGGACCGCCAGTCGCCCGCCGTGCGGGAGGCGATGATCTCCGACTTCACCGACACCCAGGATGTGGAGGAAACCGGCGAAGTGGTGCATGCGATGGACGTCACACTGGAATCCACGGCCAGCGCGAAGACGGCGCAGCCGGGGGAGGCGCTCTGGGATGACGTGACGCTTGGCGTTCGCGATATCAACGGCGACGGCCGCGTGACGACGATGGATTGGCTTCACGATTCCTCGTGGGGCGGGGACGGCGCGGATGCCGTGGCGCATCAGATCCCCGTGACGATTGCCGGCGGCCTGTACATGGTTCCCGGCGCTGCGCCCGCGCAGGGCGGCGCATTGCCGGAAGGCGCCGTGCGCGTGGCGTCGGGGCGCATCGTGACGACCCGCGAGGGGACGGTGCGCTCGGACGGGCGCGTCAGCGCTGATGAGGCGGCGCGCGGCGTTGTGAGCGATGAGCTTCGGGCCGAGGAAGGCTATGAGCTCGACGATCTGCCCGCCGGCAGCTACTGGTGGCACTGGCAGGTGCTGAACGCCGAGCAGGAGGCAGCGTCCCGCGCGACGGGGCATGCCCTGGCCGACGATTACCCCTTTGAACACGATGTGTCGATGGCGCATGCGGATCCGGCCGAAAGCACCGAGATCCTGCGGATGCAGCCGACCGTGACCACAAGCGTGCCGGACGCGTATGGGACGGACGGCGGCGGATCCGAGACGGACGGCCTGTATGACGGCGACCATCGCAGTGCATATCCGGTCGATTCGTCGAATATGCCGTGGCTGGGCTCCGCAGTGGTTGAGCATGTGGAGAAGGGCCGTCCGCTGCTGGACCAGGTGGTGGTCGGGCTCGATTCCACGGTGCCGCACAATACGTGGTATCACGCGGCGGGAAGCGACGAGCCGGTGACGGTTCGGCTGACAGGCAGGCTGTATGGTCCGCTGGATAAGGAAACCGCCAAGGGAATCGTGTCGGGCTCCGCTGGCAAGGGCACGACCGCCGATGCGGGCGCAACCGAAGCCGGCGCCGATATTGCGGCGGGGCTGCCCATCGCGCGCATCGCGCAGCTCGACGTGAACAAACCCGGCGCGTATATCGTCGACGGCACGGCGAGCGGCGACGGCGAGGTGTCGGACACCGTGGAATCCGCCGACGGAACCGACCTGGCCAACCCTGCCTCCGGCTGGTATCTGTGGCGGTGGACGATTTCCAACGCCGAGCAGACGGTTCTCAGCGAGCAGACCGGGCATCCGCTGCGCACGGTGTCGACGGATCCGCGCCGTCCCGCGTATCCGTTCCTCCACGATGTCGACGACGGGCTGGGAAGCGCCGAAGAGAATATCGTCGTGCCCGTCACGCCGTCGCTGACAAGCCTTGTGGCGCCGCGCCCCGCCGAGGACGTGGCCGACCGCGAGTCGGTGGTGCGTGTGACGGACGAGGCGACCGGCCTACTGGCCATCCGGACGGGGTCGGTTATCGAAGACACCATCGATGTGGCGCCATCCTCTCCGGGCGATCTGTGGCTGACCTGGACGCGCGAGCCGACCGCGACGGGAATCGACGCTGCGGAGAAACCGATCTCCGTGACGCTGACAGGCGACCTATACCGCATTGACGAGGAGCGTTGGCGCGAACTGGCCGCCGAGCCGCTTGCAAGCGTGCCCGACTGGGCCGGCGAGCCGGTGGCGACGCGCGTCATCGACGGCGTCGACCACTTCGGACAGTACACGTCGGAGCCGGTCAGCATCGGCAGGGACGGCGTCTACGTGTGGTTCTGGCAGGTGACGCCCGACCTCGAGACGGCCGACCATCTGACGGACGAGGCCTGGCACCAGTGGACGCATATGCGCATCGGCCACGCTTTCGGGCTGCCCTCGGAAAGCTTCGTCGTGCGCGACGAGGTAACCGGCGCCGGATGCTCCGTACGCACTGAGGCGAGCGCCGACGTGGCCGACGGCAGGCCGATCCACGATACCGCCATCGTGACCTGCGAGGAAGGCGCGCCTGCCGACGCGATCCCGCAATCCGTGGACTTCCCGCTCTACCGCCAGGCGGCGGGGGCCGACGCATCCCGCGACACCCTTGTGCGCACGCTGTCGGCGAAGTCCATCGATTCGGCGGCCTTCCCGATTGAGGACGGACGGGTGAGCCGCACCACATCCGTGACGGTTGCCAGCGATGAGACGGTGGTGGACGCCAGCGGCACGTATTACTTCGCCGAACGCGCCTTTGTGAACGGACGGCAGGAGTATCTCGGCCCGCAGCGATGCGCCAGCGAGACGGTTGTTGTCGGCGAGCTGCCGCGCACCGGTTCATCGGCCGGCGCCGCCGTCGGCATCGGGGCCGCGGCCGCGGCGGGCGGGCTGGCGCTTGTGCTCGCCGTGCGGCGCCGGCGCCGTGAGACGATGATTCGCTGAGGCGCGCGTCGTCGAAACAGCGACGCGTCTGAAACAGACGCATAACGCAGAAACCCCGGTCGACGAATCGTCGACCGGGGTTTGTCAAACAGCAAGAGGAAGAACCGCGGTTCCGCCGCCTCCGGACACCCATCACATCCGGATTCGCGGTGCACCGCGGCGTCGTACGACCGACAGGGTACCGGACGGCACCTGGAATCGGGAACCATGCGGAACATCGCGGCCGCGCAAGGGTCGCAAACCGTTCCGTCGGGCCAATCGAAGGCTAGCCTTCGAAGAACTAGCCTTCGATGGCGATGCGATGCGCGTCCTCGACTTCCTGTGCGTTCTTCTTCGGAACGGTCAGGCTCAGGATGCCGTTCGCATACGTGGCCTTGATGTCATCGCGCTTGATGTCGTCGCCCACGTAGAAGCTGCGCGTGCAGGTGCCGTAGTAGCGCTCGCGGCGCAGGTACTTGCCGTTGTCGTCCTTCTCATCGTTGGCGTCCTCGCGCTTGGCGGTGACGTTCAGGTAGCCGTTCTTGAGGTCGACCTGGATGTCGTCCTTCTTGTAACCCGGCAGATCCATCTCGACCGTGTACGCGTCATCGGTTTCGCGCACATCCGTCGTCATGAGGTTCTGCTGGGCGCGGCGCGTCGCGGCGCTGTCACCGCGGCCCGCGTAGCCGAAGAACGGATCCGCGAAGAAGTCGTCGAAGAGATTTCCACCAAAAACAGTCGGAAGCATAGCCATGATCTGTACTCCTTTTGTACTGAGTTTCCTTCGCCCGCCTCTCTGGCTGGCGTCTGATTCTTAAGATATTCCGCTTCCGCCGGGGCGGTGCCGGATTTTACCGTGGGTGAAAAAGTTGAGTGATGGAGACTCAAGTTTTGAATTCGAGGGGTGCTGGTGGGTGTGCGGAGTGGTGGGTGCGCGGGGTGGTGAACGGTTGCCGGGTACGGTGGGTGCGGAAGGCGTTGGGGTGCGGCACGGTGCAGCGCGGTGCGGGAGGGGATACGATTCCTCCGGTCATTCGGCGTATCCGGGTTGTGCCCGGCGGTGGAGGCGGTCGGCGTGTGGGGCTGTTCAGTGTGAGCGTTTGTGCGCACTGAACGGTGTTGACCCCTGGTCGGGCCGGGGTTTCGTGGGGTCGGGGCCGTTCAATGTGAGCGATTATGTGCGATGAACCGCCCGGCATCTGTGGAAAGCGTCACGAATGGGGAGGCAAGGGTATTCGTGGCGAGGATGTTTCGCCATGGGGGACGATTTCGACGCCGGGAAGGCGGGGTGGTCGGGAAATCGTGGTTCGTGGCGAGGATCTTTCGCCACGAGGGTGGTTTTTGCTGCGGATGGGCGGCGCGATTGGGAAAATCGTGGTTCATGGCGAGGATGTTTTGCCATGAACCACGATTTCGACGCCATGCTTGGGCGTCGCTGACAGGGAGCATCGTGGACATGCCCGAATATGAAGAAAGCCCGGCGACTGCCGGGCCTGCTTCGGAAGGGAAATCACAGAGAAGGGAAGTTATCGGTTTTTCAACCGGTGATATGAGTAAAACGCACGGTCCATGGCATTCCCGGAAAGCTTCCTGAAAGCCATCTGGAAATAATGTGCGCATTCGGCGCAGGCCGGTCCCGGTGCCAGTCCCGGTGCTTTCGCGGCCAGCTGGTATGCTCAAACGCGCATTGTGAACGTTTCGCCACGGAACCATGCGACACCAACACGGCCCGATAGCGAATTCCCAGGCAACCAATACCAACCCCATCTACGAAAGACAGACAAGAAAGAGAAGAACGGTGGACTATTCACTCTTCACCCGTGTGCTGGCCGAATTCCTCGGCACGGCCATCCTGCTGATCCTCGGTAACGGATCGGTCGCAGCAGTGTCGCTCAAAGGCTCCAAGGAGTTCCGCGCCGGTTGGATCATCATCGTCATCGGCTACGCATGCGGCGTCATGTTCCCGTGCCTGATGTTCGGCGGCGTCTCCGGCGCGCATATCAACCCGGCCATGACCCTCGCGCAGGCCATCAACGGCATGTTCCCGTGGAACGAGGTGCTTCCGTACATCGCCGCGCAGCTGCTGGGCGCCCTCGTGGGCCAGCTCATCGTGATCCTGTGCTACTGGCCGTACTACAAGCAGACCGACGACTCCGACGCCGTGTTCGGCACCTTCTCCACGAACGACGCCGCCGGCAATATGTTCAACTACTTCGTCAACGAGTTCGTCGGCACCATGATCCTCGTGCTGTGCGCGCTGTGCAGCCTGAGCCTGCCGTGGGGCAAGGAGAACCTCGCGGCCGGCGCCATCACCGTCGGCTTCGTGTGCGGCGCGCTCGTCGCGGCCCTCGGCGGCCCGACCGGCCCGGCGCTCAACCCCGCGCGCGACCTCATGCCGCGACTTCTCCACCAGGTCCTCCCGATGCCGCACAAGGGCTCCTCGCACTGGAAGGAAGCCTGGGTGCCGGTCGTGGCTCCGATCTGCGGCGCCACGGTGGGCGTCGCGCTGTTCGCGCTGTTCGTGTGACCGGCGATATGAACCGCTGATGCGCGGAGTCTCCGCCCCGCGCGCATGTGAACGAACCAGGGCCGCCTTTCGGGGCGGCCCTGTGTTGTATGCGGGTGGGGGGCGGGGATGCGGTTGCGGGGTCACGATTGCGCGGAAGACGATTGTGAGGAAGGCGATTGCGCCATTACGTGCGACAATGGGGGCGTTGTGGCGCGCCGTGACGATGCGCGGCGGGGAAGCGAGGATGCAATGACCATGATGGACGCGGCGAATACGACGGACATGACGGCAACCGCCGGCGCTACCCAGACCGCTGACATCCCGAATACCGCCGCCTCCCGAATCGTCGGACGCCTCGCCCCGTCCCCGACCGGCCGCCTGCATATGGGCAATGTCTACGCGGCGCTCGCGGCCTGGCTGAGCGCCCGGTCGCGCGGCGGCACCGTGCTTCTGCGCATCGAGGACATCGACGGTCCGCGTGCGGTGCCGGGCGCCGACGAAGCCATCATGAACGACTACCGGTGGCTGGGTCTCGACTGGGACGGCGACCCCGTCTGGCAGTCGCGGCGCCCCCGCCTGTACGACGCGGCGCTCGAAACGCTGCGGCGCAAAGGGCTCGTCTACCCCTGCTTCTGCTCGCGCGCCGACCTGCGCGTAGCCTCGGCGCCGCATGACGACGACGGCTTCCTCATCTACCCGGGCACTTGCGCCTGTCTCGACGACGCGGAGCGTCGGCGCCGCATCGAACGAGGCGACCGCCACTCGTGGCGCCTCGTCATGCCTGACGTCGACATCACCGTGCGCGACCGCATCTTCGGCCCCCGCACCTATAACCTGGCGCGCGACTGCGGTGACATCGTGGTGCGGCGATCCGACGGCATCATCGCCTACCAGCTCGCCGTCACCGTCGACGACGTGGCGCAGGGCGTCACGGATATCGTGCGCGGGCGCGACCTGCTGCGGTCGGCCGCCATCCAGATGTGGCTGCGCCGCTGCCTGTGGGGCGGCGACGCAGAGACGCTCCGCTCCGAGGGGAGTGCGGCCACGCACCACGATGGTGCCGTTGGGGATGGCGCCATCGTGGATACCGCGCCGCATGGCGTCGCACAGCAGGACGCCGCATCCGCCGATTCGCTCGGTCCCGATCCGCTCCATCCGTCGTTCGCGCATGTCCCGCTGCTTGACGACGGTGCCGGACGACGCCTCGCCAAACGCACCAAAGCCGTCGACATCGGCGCGCTGCGCGAGGCGGGGGCGAGCGCCGAAGGCATCGTGGGGGAGTGCGCCTGGCTTCTCGGGCTGCAGTCCGCGCCCGCCCCCGCGCGTCCCGCCGATCTCGTCGACGCCTGGAGCGACGCCGCGGTGCGGGCGGATCTTCGCGACCGGCGTCTCGATGCGGCGGCGCTCGCGGCGCTGACCGCAGCGTGAGCGCCGGGCGCAACGCGAACGCCGCGCCGGGCGAGTCCGCCTGTTGTGCGGCGTGCGCGATGCGTGCCGTCGTGCGTGGTAAAACGTGGTGTAGGACGACGTACCCGTGCGGCGCGGTTCCGCGCCACGGCGTACCCGCGCAATGACGTCAGGAGCGTGACATGACCGCATATATGGATCACAAGGATCTGTCGAACAGGACCATCGATGACGCGCGCGCCCGCCAGATTGCGGACGGCGTGCACTCCGTGCAGGAGCAGATCGCGCAGGCGGAGGCCGCGGCCGGGCGCCCGGCCGGCTCCGTGCATCTGCTGGCGGCGACGAAAACCCGCGACGTGGGCGAGATCATGGCGGCGATCGACGCCGGCATCCGTCTGATCGGCGAGAACCGTCCGCAGGAGGTGGAGGCGAAGGCCGACGGTCTGCGCGAGGAATGCGCGGCACGCGGCATCGATATAGCCGGCGGCCTGGGGGATGGCGCGCATCTGGGCTTCCATCTGATCGGCCAGCTGCAGGCCAACAAGATCAACAAGGTGCTGGGTGTGGTCGACACGATCGAGTCGGTCGATTCCCTGAAGCTCGCCCAGCGCATCGCCACGCGCGCGGCGGCGCGCGGCATTACGGCCGGCGTGCTGCTCGAGGTCAATGAATCCGGCGAGGAGAGTAAGTCCGGTTGCGAGCCCGCCGAGGCCGCGGAGCTGGCCGCGCAGATCGCCGACCTCGACGGCGTGCGTCTCGACGGCCTCATGACGATCGGCGCGCATGTGGACGACGAGGCCGTGATCCGCCGCGGCTTCGCGCATCTGCGTGGCTTGCGCGACGAGTTGCAGTCAAGCATCCCCACCTGCACGCAGCTGAGCATGGGCATGACGCATGACCTTGCCTACGCGGTGGCCGAGGGAAGCACGATTGTGCGCGTCGGCACGGCCATTTTCGGGCCGCGCGCCTTCATCTGACGATTTGACGCAGATGGCATGACGATGGGCCGGATCCGGTACGCCGGGTCCGGCCCTTTTGCATGGGGTGGGGATGATGGCTTGTCCGAGGGACGGCGGTCTGGAATGTATATGTGTTGGTTCGGTGAAAGGTGGGAGTTTTCTTGCGACATGCCGGGAGAATTAGTGGCGTTCATAGATTAACCGTGTTAATCTATGAACCAGTTCAAGCCGGAATGGCAGCCGGTCGGTCGAAGACGAAAGACCGGACGCCATGGTGAGAGCTCATATTCCGCAACGTCCGCGGGAAACCGGGGGCGAAACGGAACACTCCATACAGTCATACGCAACACATCACGGACACAAGGAAGCGTCAGTCATGGAAGGCACAGCCAAGACCACACAGGCTCTGGTCTCCGAGTACAACAGATCCAGCGTGCTGGAATACCTGTATCACAACGGCGTCTGCTCCCGCGCGCAACTCGCCGATGCGCTGTCCCTGACTCCCGCGGCCCTCACGAAGATCTCCGCACGCCTGCTCGATACCGGCATCATCGAGGAGACGGGCGGCATCGTGGGCCGCAAGAACCGCCGTTCCATCGGCCTGCGCTTCGCTTCCGAGCGCCTTCACGTCATCGGTGTGAAATTCGCCCGGAGCCTTGTGCAGATCGGCGTCTTCGACCTCAAGGGCACGCCCCTGAGCGTCACGGACCTACCGGATGTCACCGACGAGACGATTCCCGACGCCGTGCGCGGCGTGCACGAAACCGTCGGCATCCTGCTTGCGCAGGATCCCAACGTCATCGCCATCGGCATGGCGGTGCCCGGCCCCTACCTACGCACAGTCGGCCGCACGGCCCTCGTCTCCTCCATGCAGGGGTGGCGTCGGGTCAATTTCCTGCGCGAATTCGGCGGCGCCTTCCGTGTCCCCGTGTTCGTCGAGCAGGATGCGCGCGCCGGTGTGCTCGCCCAGAGCCTGTTCTCCGAAAGCGCCGACGCGTCCAATCTCGCCTACTACCTGCTGGGCGAAGGCGTCGGACTCGGTGTCATCGACCACGGCGAGCTCATCAACGGCGCCCAGGGCGCGGCAACCGAGATCGGCCACGTCAGCATCGACGTGAACGGCCGGCCCTGTGATTGCGGCAACGTGGGCTGCCTCGAGCGCTACTGCTCGGCGGTCGCCATCCACCACGACCTCGTGGAGGACGGCACCATCGTCCCCGGCGCGGCGTCCATGAGCCACCGCAAGGCGTGCATGGAGCTGTTCAAGGCGAGCGACGAGGGCAACGAGGCGGCGCAAAGCATGGTCGAGAGCATCGGACGATTCGTCGGCTTCGGATGCGTCACGATCATCAACGCCTACAACCCCGATGTCATCGTGCTCGGAGACATCGTCTCCCACGGCGGGGATCGCCTTCTCGCCGCCGCCCGCCGGGTGGTCGACGAACGGGTGCTTCCCGAGCTCAACGATTCGACGGATATCCATCTGTCGGATCTGCCGGAGGATGCGACGATCCTCGGCGCGGCAGCCGTCGCCATCGACCGCTTCCTCGACCACCCCTCCGACTTCCTCGCCCTCGGGGCCTAGGCGCATCACGCGCAACGGCCTCGTCCGCAGCCACATCCACAACAACGACTTCGAAAACCACCATCAACCGACGGCTTCGCCGCCACAGCCACAACAGAAAGGTCACATCATGAACAAGCCCATGGTTCTCTCCCTTGGCGAACTCCTGTGGGATATGCTCCCCGGAGGCAAGCGCGCGGGCGGCGCCCCGGTCAACTTCATCTACCACGCCACCCATGCGGGCGCCGAGGGCTATGCCATCTCCGCCGTCGGCGAGGACGAGCTTGGCGACGAGCTGCTCGAGGCAGTCAAGGCCAACGGCATCAACTCCGTCATCCAGCGCAACGCCTGGCCCACCGGAACCGTCGACGTGACCCTCAAGAACGGCATCCCCGAGTACACGATCGTGCGCAACGTGGCATGGGACCACATCCTGCTGACCCGCGAGCTGATCTCCTATGTGGAGAAGGCCGACGCCGTGTGCTTCGGCAGCCTCGGCCTGAGGGCCCCGGAGTCGCATGACACCATCGTCGAGCTGCTCAAGCATGTGCGTCCAGGCGCCATGAAGTTCTTCGACATCAATATCCGCGGCGACCACTACTCCAAGGACCTCATCGAGGAGCTCCTGGGCTACGCCACGGTGTTCAAGCTCAACGACGCCGAGCTCCTGCTCCTGCGCGACATGTTCGACATCCGCCAGGCCTCCGATGACGAAGCCTGCCGCTGGTTCCTGTCGAAGTACAACCTCGATTACGTGATCCTCACGGCCGGTTCCGACTTCAGCACCATTGTGTCGAAGAGCGGCGAGAGCTCCACGCTGGCCACCCCGCATGTGGAGGTGGCCGACACCGTGGGCGCCGGCGACTCCTTCTCCGGTACCTTCGCGGCCCGTATCCTCACCGGTGCGACGCTGGCCGAAGCGCACCGCTCCGCCGTGAACACCGCGGCCTTCGTGTGCACCTGCGACGGCGCCTGGCCGACCTACCCCGAGACCATGCCCGACTACGTCGCCGAAGCCGCCGCCTAGGCCGAACGGGCGTGCCGGGCGTTCCCGAGCGTCCGTCCTTCGTCCATCCTCTGCTCCGTCCGCCGGCGATGAGGCCGGCGCCCGGAGCCGAGGCCCGGCATCGTTGCCGATCTTGACCGGCGCAGACAGCGCCATCCACACCATTCCGGCCTCGCCGGAACACGGTCCCGCGCATTCGCGCGAACCGAACCGAACCGGATCTCACCGGAACGGAATACTAGAGAAAGAACCACCATGGCACAGACACCTGCCACCACCAACCCGAAAGGCGCATCGCATACCGGGGCCAAGGCCATCGTCCCCGTGATGTTCGCCTTCTTCGTCATGGGCTTCGTCGACCTCGTCGGCACCGCCACGAACTACGTCAAGCCCGAATTCAACCTTTCCGACACCCAGGCGAACCTGCTCACCACGATGGTGTTCTTCTGGTTCCTCATCTTCTCCGTGCCGACCGGCGTGCTCATGAACCGCATCGGCCGTCGCCGCACGGTGCTGTTGTCGATCCTCGTCACGGTCGGCGCCATGCTCCTGCCCGTCATCGCATACACCGCATGTGCGTCCGACGGCGCGAAGACCGCGCGTCTCGTGCTCATCGTCATCGGCTTCATCTTGCTGGGCATCGGCAACACGCTGATGCAGGTCTCGCTTAACCCGCTGCTCGCGCTGTTCGTCAAAGGCGACCAACTTGCATCCACCCTCACCACCGGTCAGTTCGTCAAGGCGTTCGCCTCGCTGTTCGCACCGTTCATCGCCTCCTGGGCATCCAAGCAATTCGGCAAGTGGTGGCTCCTGTTCGCCATCTACCTCGTTGTCGGCATCATCGGCTACGTCCTGCTCGCCCTCGATAGGATCGACGAATCCGGCGTCACGTCGTCCACCACCACCATCGCCCGCTGCTTCAAGCTGCTCGCCGACCCCGTGATCCTCCTGTGCTTCCTCGGCATCGTCGCTCATGTCGGCGTGGACGTCGGTGTCAACGCCCAGGCGCCGCGTATCCTCATGGAACACACCGACATCGCCCTCGAAACGGCCACCAACGCGACGATGGTGTACTTCATCGCCCGTATGATCGGCTGCTTCACCGGCGGCATCGCGCTGAAGAAGATCAGCAACAAGGTGGGCCTGCGCATCTGCGGCGTGATCATGGTGCTGTCCGCCGTGTGCTTCGCGGTGTTCTCCTCCGTGCAGACCAATCCGCCGGTCGCGCTGTTCTGGATCGCCGTCGCGCTTGTCGGCTTCGGCAACTCGAACGTGTTCTCGCTGTTCCTCAGCCAGGCGCTTATCACCGAGCCCGAGCGTCAGAACGAGGTCTCCGGCCTCATGATGATGGGCCTTATCGGCGGCGCGATCTTCCCGCCGCTTATGGGCGCCGCCGCCGGCGGCATGGGCCAGATCGGCGCCATCCTGGTCATGTCCATCGGCTGCCTCTATGTGTTCGTCGTGTCGCTCGCGTACCGCGTGCTCGAGCGTCCGAAGGCCGCGAAGAACGCCTGACGCGATGCTCCCGCTGCAAGTCCACGGCCAACCGGCAGACGCAGGTAGCCGGGCACCGCAGCTACCCAAGCAACGCATAACCTGATAACGCACATAACCCGACGACGCACATAACCCGACGACGCACATAACCCGATAACACACATAACCCGATAACACACATAACCCGATAACACAGACCGGTTCGCGCGCCCCTCTCGGCGAGGGATGCGCGGACCGGCCTGTGTCGTTTCACGCCGTGTCGAATCGTTCCCGGCTGTGCGAAGAGAGGGGCGCGGCTCACGAAGCTCCCGCTCTGTCCGTTCGCCGTGGGCGGGGAGGCGGGGAACCGGTACGTGCCTTGGGTAGACTGGCCGTATGAGGATTGCGCGTTTCAGCATTGACAATACGATTCGTTACGCCTTCGTCCAGAAGGACGCCCAGGACGGGCTCGACTATCTCGTCGAGCTCAACGGCTTCCCGCTCGGGGCCGAGCCCGTGGAGCCCACCGGCAAGCGCTACTCCCTCGACCACGAGGGACTGCGTCTGCTCGCGCCGGTCATCCCGTCGAAGATCCTGGGGCTGGCCAAGAACTACGAGGCCCACGCCCAGTGGATGGCGGGTGGCGACCCCACCGTGCACGCCCCCGAGGAGATGGTGATCTTCTCCAAGCCGAGCACCTCCGTCATCGGGCCCGACGACCCCATCGTGTTTCCCTCGTATTCCAACGACCTCAACTTCGAGCCCGAGGTGGCCGTGGTCATGGGCCGCGTGACGAAGAACGTCAGCGAGGCCGACGCCATGAAGCATGTGCTGGGTTACACCTGCGTCAACGATGTGACGCTGCGCGACCTGCAGGGATCCGACCCCATGTGGACGCGCGCCAAGGGCTTCGACACCTCGTGCCCGCTCGGCCCGTGGATCCAGACCGAGCTCGACTACACCGACGCGGCCATCTCCTTCACGCTCAACGGCGAGAACGTCGAGAAGGCATCGGGCACCACGAAGAACCTCATCCATTCGATTCCGCAGCAGATCGCGTTCATCTCGTCGTTCACCACGCTGCTTCCCGGCGACGTCATCCTGACGGGCACGCCCGACGCCTCCGGCTCCCTGAAGCCCGGCGACGAGGCCATCGTGCACGTCGAGGGCATCGGCGACCTGCGCAACGTCGTCGTGCGGGGCTGAGCGCCGCGCCGCGTCCTTCGCGCCCGGCCCGCCAACCGAAAGCCGCTCATCCATACGCGACACGCCGTGCCCGCCGCGCCGGACGTTGCCGGCCAACGTCCGGCGCGGTCACGTATGATACGAAAAGCAAGGGTCTGCGCACGCGACGATCGGCCCCCGGCGGGTTCCTTCCCCAGAATCCCCGGCCCATCGGCCCGACGGCGCTCTCACACAGCTCTCATACATCAGAAAGGCATTCCCATGGCAAACAATGACGCACCGATCCGTGTTGCGCTGCTGGGCGCTGGAACCGTCGGGTCTCAGACGGCCCGTCTGCTCGTCGAGCAGGCCGATGAACTGGAGGCACGCGTCGGGCGTCGCATGGAGCTTGTCGGCATCGCCACCCTCGACCCGGTCGAGGCCCCGTGGATCGACCAGTCCATCGTCACGAACGACGCCGCCGAGCTGGCGACGCGCGCCGACATCGTGATCGAGCTCATCGGCGGCATCGAGCCCGCCCGCACCTTCATCCTCAAGGCCATCGACAGCGGCGCCTCCGTGGTGACCGCGAACAAGGCCCTCCTGGCCAAATGCGGCCCGGAGATCTACGCCGCCGCCCGCGAGCACGGCGTCGACATCTACTTCGAGGCCGCCGTCGGCGGCGCCATCCCGATCGTGCGCCCGCTGCGCGAATCCATGGTCGGCGACCGCATCAACCGCATCATGGGCATCGTGAACGGCACGACCAACTACATCCTCGACGAGATGACCACGAAGGGCCTCGACTTCGACGAGGTGCTCAAGGCCGCGCAGGACGCGGGCTTCGCCGAGGCGAACCCGACCGCCGACATCGACGGCTTCGACGCCGCCTCCAAGGCCGCGATCATGGCCTGCCTCGCGTTCCACCGCGACGTGAGGATCGACGATGTGCATGTCGAGGGCATCCGCAACATCACGGCCGCCGACATCGCCGCGGCCAAGGCCCTCCACCGCGTCATCAAGCTGCTCGCCGTCGTCAAGCAGAACGACAAGGACGAGATCAGCGCCGGCGTCTACCCGGTTATGCTGCCGGAGACTCACCAGCTCGCCAAGGTCGGCGGCTCCTTCAACGCCGTGTTCGTCGAGGGCGAGGCCTCCGACGACCTCATGTTCTACGGCCGCGGCGCCGGCGGCGCGCCGACCGCCTCCGCCGTGGTGGGCGATGTCGTGACCGAGGCGCGTCACCGCGTGCACAGCACGGTCGGCCCGGACATCCCGCTGTACTCGAACGCGCCGATTCTCGACGCTGCCGACGACACCTCGAGCTATATGCTGCGCATGAGCGTGTTCGACAAGCCGGGCGTGCTTGCGAACGCCGCGCTCGTGTTCGCCAAGCACGGCGTGTCGATCAAAACCGTCCAGCAGGTCGAGGCCGAGGGTGACGACGGCACGCACGAGCTGTGGGTCATCACGCACGCAGTGAGCGACCGCCAGATCCGCGAGGTCGTGGAGGATCTCGAGAAATCCGTCAACGACATCAAGTCCGTGCTGACGGTGATTCGCGTTTTCGAAGGCTGATTTTCCGACGGGCGGCGGTGCGGGGGAGTCCCGTGTCGCCGCCCGCGGCATATATGCATATATGCGCCACGATACGATGGCCGGTCGGCGGCATCGTATCGTGGCACAGGAACGCGCTGCACCTGCAGACGACAGTGGAAGCGCGACAGTAAAACGATAGTGGAAAGGCAGAGAAATGACCGGTGACATGCCCGGTACGGCAACCGACCGTCTGCAGGGGGCGGCATCCGCGCGGCCCCGCATCATCAGGGTGACGGTTCCCGCAACGAGCGCGAACCTCGGCCCCGGCTTCGATACCGCGGGCCTGGCGCTCGGCATGCGCGACTCCATCGAATTCGAGGCGTTGCCCGAGGGACAGGTCCGGATCGACATCCACGGCGAGGGCGAGGACACCCTGCCGCGCGATGCGTCGCATCTCGTCGTGCGCGCCTACAACCAGGCGTGCCAGGCCTTCGGCTTCCCGGGCACGGGTCTGCGCATCGACGCCACGAACCGCATCCCGCAGGCGCGCGGCATGGGATCGAGCGCCGAGGCCATCACCGCCGGCGTCACCGCCGCCATGGCCCTCAACGGCCGCGCCCTCGACCGCCCGACGCGCGACGCCATCTTCGACGTGGCCGCGCGCATCGAAGGCCACCCCGACAACGTGGCGCCCGCCGTGTACGGCAACATGACCGTTTCCTGGGATTTCGACGCCGCCGACGAGGTGCCCTCCAGCGAGGCCGACGCCCCCGGCGTGGCCCATGCCGACGGCACGGGCGCCACGTTCCCCGGCTCTCCGCGCCCCTTCGCCTCCGGCTACCACACGCAGGTGTATCCGGTGTCGCCGAGCATCAACGCGTGGGTGTTCATCCCCGATTACGAGCTGTCCACCGAACGTGCGCGCCAGACCCTGCCCGCGCAGGTTCCCTACCATGACGCGCTGTTCAACGTGTCGCGCGTGGCGCTGCTGCCGGCCGCCCTCGGCGGGCAGTGCGGCGATGACACGAACTCGATCCTGTACAGCGCCACCGCCGACACCCTGCACCAGACCTACCGCGCATCCCTGATGGAGCCGAGCGCCGCGCTGATGCGCCGCCTGCGCGCCTTCGGCTACGCGTCCATGATCTCCGGCGCCGGCCCGTGCGTTATCTGCGTGCATGACGGCGACGATTCCGAGGGCGTGCTCGCGGTGGCCGGGAAGGCGCTGGCTTCCGGCCACTGGCGCGTCGAGCATCTGCCGATCGACACCGAGGGCGTGCTCGCCGAGACCATCGCCTAGCGTCCGCCACGCCGCAAAACCGTCGGGTCCGTCGTATGCCACGTCGGGCCCATCGTATGAAAGAAAGCAGCAACAGCAGCATATGAGCGTTTCCGTCATCCTCGCCTCCCAGTCGCGGCCGCGCCGCAACCTTCTGGTCCAGTCGGGCATCCTGCCGACGATTCGCGTCTCGCATGTGGACGAGCCGCAGGCCTTGCGCGACGAGGCGGCCCGGCGCGGCCTGCCCGGCGTCGATGCGCTGACGCCGGCCGACCAGGTCGCAGCGCTCGCGGCCGCCAAGGCGCGCGTCGTGGCGGCGACATACGAGCAGACCGCGGCCGCCGCGCGCCGTGCGACGGGCGAGCTCGTCGTCAGCCGGCCGCTCGAGGACGGATTCGGAACCGTGTCGCAGGTGCTGCCAATCCGTGAGGCGCTGCGCAACCACGAGGGTATGCTGGCGTCGCCGGCCGGGCCGCTCGTCATCGGCTGCGATTCCATGTTCGAGATCGACGGGCATGTGTACGGCAAGCCGCATACGCCCGAGGTGGCGCACGAACGTCTGCGCTCCATGCGTGGCGCGTCGGGCGTGCTGTGGACGGGGCATACGGTGGTGGATCTCGCGAGCGGCCGCGAGGCGAGTCGCACAAGCCGCGCCGTCGTGCGTTTCGCCGATTTCTCCGATGCCGACATCGACCGGTACGTGGCCAGCGGCGAGCCGCTCGAGGTGGCCGGGTGCTTCACGCTCGAAGGGCTCGGCGGGCCGTTCATCGAATCGATCGAGGGCGACCCGAGCGGGATCATCGGCCTGAGCCTGCCGACCGTGCGCGCCCTCGTGGCCGAGCTCGGCATCGACTGGACCGACCTGTGGAACCTCGTGGGGGAGGGCACAGTGCGCCCCGGTGTGTCGCTCGATACGGCCGATCCGTCGGCCGACGGCGAGCCGCCGTCCGAAGAGGCCAAGGACAACGTGCACCAGCCGGGCGATGGCTGGGTGGACTGCCCGTGCGGGCACCGCCACTGGGGGCATAACGGCGCCTCCGGCGTGCTGCTGGCCCGCCGCGACCCGACGACCGGCCGCATCACCGACGTTCTGCTGCAGCATCGTGCGCTGTGGAGCGCCGAAGGCGGCACATGGGGCGCCCCCGGCGGTGCGACCGCGGACGGCGAGAGCCCGCTCGAGGGTGCGCTGCGCGAAAGCTTCGAGGAAGCGAATATTCGACCCGAGGACATCGACGTGGTCGGCGCGTATCTCGAATCGCACGGCGCGTGGGGCTACACCACGGTTTTCGCGTTCGAGAAGCCCGGGCACACCGTCATTCCGCAGGCGAACGACGACGAAAGCCTCGAGGTGCGCTGGATTCCGCTCGAGAGCGTCCAGGACCTGACGCTGCTGACCGCCATGCGCAACGATTGGGATGGTTTCGTCGCCCGCCTGACCCGCATCTCCCGCTCCCTGCTCAAGTAGAGGCGCGCGGGGTGACGCAGGCTGACTGCGCGCCCTGCCCCCTCTTTCACATTGTTATCGGGGACGACCGCCCGTCCGTCCTCCGATGTTCCCGCGTTCTCCGTCGAGGGTGCACGGGATTGCACCTTGGGTGGCGGTTAGGTGGCCGGATGGGGGTTTGGGATGGGGCAACCGCGGTCGAGGGTGCGGGATTGTGCACCCTCGGCGGGGGTTAGGTGGCGTGAGATGGCGTTTGACCGGGGTAATTGCGGTCGGGGGTGCGGGATTGTGCGCCTTGGGTGGCGGTTAGGTGCCCGGATGAGGCTTTGGGCGGGGGTGGTTGCGGTCGAGGGTGTACGATTGTGCGCCCTCGATGGCGGTTAGGCGGCATCCCGCCCCGTCCGCACCCGCCGCCCGCGCCTAGCCGAGCAGCACGGCGACGATGGCGATGATGATCGGGGAGCTCAGTGTGCTGAAGAGGATGCCGTTGCGCGCGAACTGCATGCCCACGTTGTAGCGCGCCGCGTAGTTATACACGTTCTGTCCGCATGGCAGCGCGGCGAGAACCACGCATCCGTACAGCACGGTGCCGCGGAATCCCATGCAGAAATACGCAATGAGGAACGCGATCACCGGCATGATGACGTTCTTGAGGAACACCACCGTGAACGTGGCCTCGCGCTCCTGCTTGCGCTCGGCCACGGGGCTCGACCCGCGCAGGGACATGCCGAAGGCCATGAGGATCATGGGCACGGCGGATTCGCCGATCATCTCGATGGGGTCGAACAGCCAGTTGGGCACCACGAAGGTGCCGACGCGCGAGCTGATCCACGAGATGAGGATGCCGCCGAGAGAGCCGATAAGAAGCGGCTGGTGGAGCGGCTGCGTGAGGATTTTCTTCGCGCTCGCCTTGCCCGAGGTGGAGATGTCGAGCGCCGTCAGCGCAATCGGGGTGAACAACGCCTGCTGCATGACGAGGATCGGCGCGACGAGCCCGGGGTTGCCGAGGATGTACTTGGCGACGGGCAGGCCGATGTTGTTGGAGTTCAGGTACATGGAGTTGAGACATCCGACGGTGGCGTTCGCCGCGTCCATATGGAAGAAGATCCTGTTGAGCACGAAGAAGATCACGGCCACGGCCAGCGCCGATGTGAACGCCACGATGATGGACGGGTGGAAGATGACGTCGAGCTCCTGCTTCGACAGCGTGGCGAACATCAGGCACGGGCTGGAGATGAAGAAGGAGAAATGATTCAGCACCTTCTGGGCCTGCGGTCCGCCGATGCGCATGCGCGCCGCCACGTATCCGGTGAGGATGACGATGCCGATGACGGCGAAACCCTCCATGGCGTTGAGAAGACCTGACATTGCTTCCTTCCTTCGGGGTCGGCGTGTGGTGGGCGGGGCCGGCGTGCGGCGGCGCGGTATGTGGGCGCGGATGCGGTCGTGCGGCGCCACGATGGCGGTGGCACGAATGCCTGCGCCGCGGCGCCACGATGGCGCGGATGCGCGGACGATGCTGCGGGAGCGGCGTGGGTCTCAACTACGATAGGCGTATGACCACAATTGTTTTCGATCCGTCCGCATCTCAGGCCGAGTCCCTGGACTCGCTGGCGATGCAGCTGTGCGCGTGCTATTCGGTATCCGATTCGGAAAAGGAGCTCGCCGATGCCGTCGAACGCTTTTTGAGCGGTTTCGGCCACCTCGAGGTCCGCAGGTCGGGCGACACGGTCGTCGCCCGGACGAATCTGGGCCGCCCCACCCGCGTTATTCTTGCCGGACACCTCGACACGGTGCCCGTTATCGATAACTTCCCGCCGCGCTGGCTCGAGCCCGGCGACCCGGCCATCCGCGACGACGTGCGCGAGGGGCATGACGGCCAGCGCGTGCTGTGGGGCCGCGGCGGCGTGGATATGAAGGGTTCCGACGCCGTGTTCCTGTGGCTCGCCGCCACGCTGACCGAGCCCACCTGCGACATCACGTACCTGTTCTACGACCACGAGGAGGTCGCGGCCGACAAGAACGGCCTGGGCAAGCTGGCCGCCGCGCATCCCGACTGGCTCGACGGCGATTTCGCGCTGATCGGCGAGCCGACCGGATGCGGCATCGAGGGCGGCTGCAACGGCACGATGCGCTTCGACGTCATCACCCACGGCGTGGCGGCCCATTCTGCGCGCGCGTGGATGGGTGACAACGCCATTCACAAGGCCGCCGGCATCCTCAATCGTCTCAATGCCTACGAGCCGGCCACGGTTCCGGTGGACGGCCTCGACTACCGCGAGGGTCTGAACGCCACGCTGATCTCGGGCGGCCAGGGCACGAACGTCATCCCCGACGAATGCCGCGTGCATGTGAACTATCGTTTCGCCCCCGACAAAACGATGGCGCAGGCGAAGGCCCTGATGTTCGGCGCCGATTGCCCCGTGGCGCTGGGCGGTGGCGAATGCGTCGCCACCGGCGGCGTGTTCGAGGGCTACGGCATCGAGATGAAGGACGAAAGCCCCGCGGCACGCCCGGGTCTGACCGACGACCAAGCGCAGGCGCTTGTGCGCTATGTGCGCGAGATGACCGGCCGTGGGCCGGTGGCCAAGCTCGGCTGGACCGACGTAGCCCGTTTCTCGGCGCTCGGAATCCCCGCCGTGAACCTCGGCGCCGGCGATCCGAAGCTCGCGCACAAGGCTGACGAACAGCTGCCAGCGGGCGACCTGACGCTGATGGCCGACATCCTGTCGGGCTGGCTTAGCTGACCCGTCGGTGGCCCGCCGCACGGCGCGCCGCCACATGCAGTCCGCCCCGGTGCAATGTCGCCCGGAGCGGATTGCGCATGCGCCCGGCGAATCTGTGCGATACTTATACGAAGGCGGCCTGCATGCCGCCGATGCACTGAGGCGTAGATCCCCCGGTTACGATTCCCGGTATATACCCCTCCGATTTCGGGATTGCGATTCGCCCGTGACGGCATTGCTGACGGTGCCGCGAGACGATGGGAACGCAGACGACGGAGCATGAGGAATGACGGAGCTATGGCGTCCGCCCGGTGCCAAGGAGACTTTTTCCGACGGTCCGGAACCGTCGGCGCGTGGTGAGAGCATGCGCCGTGGCCGGCCATATCCGGGGTGCGATGCAGCGCGTCCTTAGGAGCACAGTGTCAAGGAGCACAGTGTCTACGACAGACAGCAATAGCATCGTTCCGTCGCCGATTCCGGCAGGAGCATCCGAATCCGCATCCGACCAGCCCGCATCCGCCGCGCTCCGTCGCAGAAGCCGCAGCCGCCGCGTCGTGCGCGGCGCCGGGGCGGCGGCAGCATCCACCGGTCCCGTTGTCGTTCGCGTCGGCGAACCCGCCGGCGACCCCAGCCCGGCCCCGTCGCAGGAGTCCAAGTCCCCGGAGACCAAGTCTTCGGAAACGCAGGACGGCTCGAAGGAGCAGCCGACGAGGAAGCGCACCCGTTCGCGCCGCCGCAAGGCGGACGCCGTCGATGCCGAGGCCGCGCGCCGCACGCGCATCGACAGGCTCGCCTCCGAGATCTTCGTCGATCCGGGCATTCCCGCGCCGCAGGAGCCTGAGCGCACCGAGAACGCGCAGAACGCCGCCTCCGACGATTCGGCCGCCGCTTCCCGCGAGACCGAATCCCGTGAATCCGAATCCCGCGAGTCCGATGGCGATTCCGCCACGACCCGCACCCGCACGCGCGCCCGTCGCCGCCGCGCGGCCATCGACGACGCGCCGGCTCCGTCCCGCATCCGCTCCGCCTCTGCGGGGGCCGATGACTTTGACGATTCCGACGATTCCGACGACGAGCCGTCGGCGCGCGCCCGTCGCGCCCGCCGCGCAGTCAGCCAGATCCTCGAGTTCTCGAATCCCGAGGGCTCGGCGCATCAGGGCGCGCGCGAGTCGCGCAGCCGCGGCGACAAGCCGCAGCACCCCATGATGTCCCTTCTCTTTCAGGAACCGGTGCTGCCCGCGCACGGCCCGGCCACCGCCGAGGACCACAACCGCCGGTCCGATTCCGAGGACTCCGATGAGACCCGCACCGGCCTGCGCACGCGTCGCCGCAGCAGGTCCTCGTCCTCCGAGGACCGCGAGGACGCCTCGTGGCGCGGTTCGCGCCGCTCCCGCTCCGCGCGCGACGAACGCGATGAGCGCGATGACAGGGATAATCGTGATACCCGCGACGAACGCGAGGACGAGGATTCCGAGACCACGAGGTCCGGGCGCTCGCGCCGCTCCCGCCGCCTCAACGCACAGGAGCGCCGCGCCGCCGCCGAGGTCGAGCAGATCGAGGAAGACCTCCGATACGACGACATCGACTACCGCCCCGTCGAGGACGACGCCGAGGGCGCCGGTTCCTCCCGCCGCCGCGGCGAATCCGCCGATTCCGGCAGGGATTCGGGCCGCGACTCCGGCCGCACGTCTTCCAGGGATTCCAAGGACTCCGATGAAGCCGCCGGCACGACGCGCATGCGCCGCCGCCGTCGCCGCCACGAGATCGAGGAACCCGCCGAGGAGCCGGCAGAGGAAACGACCGTCACCCGCCGTCGCCGCCGCCGTCGCGGCGCGAAGGCCGAGGAGGAGAAGGTCGCCATCCCGCGCTCGCGCAAGCAGCAGTACATCGACGAGATCACCGACATCGAGGGCTCCACGCGCCTCGAGGCCAAGAAGCAGCGCCGCCGCGACAACCGCCGCGACCGCTCGCGCCAGAGCCTCATCACCGAGCAGGACTTCCTCGCGCGCCGCGAAAGCGTCAACCGCCTCATGGTTGTGCGCGAGAAAGAACGCCACACACAGATCTCCGTCATCGAAGACAACACGCTTGTCGAGCATTACATCTCCGACATCCAGGAGGTCTCGTCGGTCGGCAACATCTACCTGGGCCGCGTCCAGAACGTGCTGCCGAGCATGGAGGCCGCGTTCGTCGACATCGGCCAGGCCCGCAACGGCGTGCTGTACGCAGGCGAGGTGAACTGGGACACCACGCGCCTCGAGGGCCAGCCGCGCCGCATCGAACTCGCCTTCAAGTCCGGCGACCCGGTGCTTGTGCAGGTCACGAAGGACCCGATCGGCCACAAGGGCGCGCGCCTGACCTCCCAGGTCACGCTCGCCGGCCGTTTCCTTGTGCTCGTGCCCTCCGGCGGCATGACCGGCGTGAGCCGCAAGCTGCCCGCCCACGAACGCGCGCGCCTGAAGTCCATCGTCTCCAAGATCGCACCGAAGGACATGGGCGTCATCATCCGCACCGCCGCCGAAGGCGCGCCGGAGGAGGCCATCGTCAAGGACCTGCAGCATCTGCAGAAGCAGTGGGACGACATCACGGCCAAGCAGAAGGAATACCAGCATTCGCGCAAGCCGCATCTGCTCCAGGGCGAGCCGGACGTGGCGATCCGCGTGGTGCGCGATATCTTCAACGACGATTTCTCCAAGCTCGTCGTCGAAGGCGACCGCGTGTATGACCGCATCCGCCAGTACCTCGAGTCCACGGCGCCCGACCTGCTCGACCGTCTCGAGAAGTGGAACCCCGAGGACCACAACGGCAAGGACGTGTTCGACAAATGGTCCATCGACAGCCAGCTGCGCAAGGGCATGGAGCGCAAGGTCTACCTGCCCTCCGGCGGCTCGCTTGTCATCGACCGCACCGAGGCCATGACCACGATCGACGTGAACACCGGCCGCTTCATCGGCAAGGGCAAGTCGCTCGAGGAAACGGTGACGCGCTGCAACCTCGAGGCCGCCGAGGAAATCGTGCGCCAGCTGAGGCTGCGCGACATCGGCGGCATGATCATGATCGACTTCGTCGACATGGTGATGCCGCAGAACCGCGACCTCGTGCTGCGCCGCCTCGTGGAATGCCTCTCGCGCGACCGCACGAAGCACCAGGTGGCGGAGGTCACGTCGCTCGGCCTCGTGCAGATGACGCGCAAGCGCGTGGGGCAGGGCCTCGTCGAGGCCTTCTCCGAGGAATGCCCGACCTGCAAGGGCCGCGGCTTCATCCTGCACGACAAGCCGATCGTGTCGGCCTCCTACGACGACCCGTACGCCCTCAAGGGCGGCGACCCCTTCGTCAAGACGAACAAGCACAAGCACGGCACGCAGATTCCCGACAGGGAGCTGCAGCCCAGCTCGACGCCGTCGGTGAAGGCCAAGCTGGCGCGTATCGCGGCGGCTGCGCAGGCCGCGGCGGATTCGCGCGACGAGCGCTGAGCCTGCGGCGCGCGGCAGACGATGCCGCAAGCGCGCGGCAGACGATGCCACGGACGATGCAGGGCGGCGGCCGGAATGTCCGGCGTGTCGCCCTGCGTGTCGCATGCGCTGTCGATTTGACGAACCGGGGGCGTGTGGTATAGATTAGTTAGTCGGTGTCGTGCCACGGGTGTCTCCAACCCTTTTCCCGACAACACAGGGCCATGTGAGGGTCGGATCGACCTCGTGAGACGACGAAATTCCAGAACTTATAGGCAAGGTAGAACTATGTACGCGATTGTGAAGGCCGGCGGTCATCAGGAGAAGGTCGAAGTCGGCGACAAGATCACCGTCAACCGTCTCGATGCGGCCAATGGCGATACCGTTGAATTCCCGGTCATCCTCCTTGTGGACGGTGACAAGGTCACGCTGAACTCCAAGGACCTGGCTAAGGTCTCCGCCAAGGGCGAGGTCGTGGCCGACGATGTGAAGGGTCCGAAGATCCGCATCCAGAAGTTCAAGAACAAGACCGGCGTTGCCCGTCGCAAGGGCCACCGTCAGAAGCTGACCACGGTCAAGATCACGTCGATCGCCTGAGTCGCCGTCAGATTCGGAAAGGAATAGATCATGGCACATAAGAAGGGCGCATCTAGCTCTCGTAACGGTCGCGATTCGAACCCGCAGTACCTCGGTGTCAAGAAGTTCGGCGGCGAGTCGGTTCTCGCCGGCAACATCATCGTGCGTCAGCGCGGCACGAAGTTCCACCCGGGCCACAACGTGGGCATGGGCAAGGACCACACCCTGTTCGCTCTGACCAACGGCACCGTGAAGTTCGGTGTCCGTCGTGACCGCAAGGTCATCGACGTCCTGGACGCTGAGTAAGCGTCAGGGCAGATTGTTCTGCGAAGCCGCGCCCCTATGAGCGCGGCTTTTTCATATTTCCATACGATTTTCCAGCGATTCCCGGCTATGCGGCATACGGCATGCGGCATGCGCCGGGCCCGAAGGCGCCGCGCGGCGCCTGGACGCAAACCCACACTCCAACGATTGGACAGGACATGAGTGAATTCGTCGATCGTGTGACGCTCCACGTCAAGGGCGGCGACGGCGGCAACGGCGCGGCATCGATCCGCCGCGAGAAGTTCAAGCCGCTGGCCGGCCCCGACGGCGGCAACGGCGGCGACGGAGGCTCCGTCATCGCCGTTGCCGATTCCAACGCCACCACGCTGCTCGACTACAGCTATATGCCGCACCGCATCGCGCAATCCGGCACGATGGGCCTGGGCGATGACAAGGACGGCCGCCAGGGCGCCGACCTCATCCTGCCGGTTCCCGTCGGCACCGTGATCTTCGAGGCCCCCACCAAGAAGCAGCGCGAGGACGAGGCGCGCGCCAAGGAGAACGGTGGTGCGGACGGCGAGTTCACGCCCCGCGCGCACGGCAAGCTCCTGGCGGACCTCAGCCACGCCGGCGACCGCTTCGTGCTCGCCAAGGGCGGGCAGGGCGGTCTCGGCAACCGTGCGCTGTCGAGCAAAACCCGCCGCGCCCCCGGCTTCGCCCTTCTCGGCGAACCCGGCGAGGAACGCGATATCGTGCTCGAGCTCAAGTCCATCGCCGATGTGGCCCTTGTGGGCTATCCGTCTGCCGGCAAGTCGAGCCTTATCGCCACGATGAGCGCCGCGCGTCCGAAGATCGCCGACTACCCGTTCACCACGCTGGTGCCGAACCTCGGCGTCGTCATGGCCGGACACGACCGCTTCACGATCGCCGACGTGCCGGGCCTTATCCCCGGCGCCGCGCAGGGCAAGGGCCTGGGTCTCGAGTTCCTGCGCCATATCGAGCGCACCGAGGTTATCGCGCATGTGATCGACTGCGCCACGCTCGACCCCGACCGCGACCCGATCAGCGACTACCACGCGCTTGAGAACGAGCTGGCGCAGTACGCCGGCTCCCTCGACCTGCCGCTCGGCGCCATCCCGATTGCCGAACGTCCGCGCGTCATCATCCTCAACAAAATCGACATCCCCGAGGCCCGCGAGCTCGCCGAATTCGTCAAGCCGCAGTTCGAGGACATGGGCCTGACCGTCATGATGATCTCCACGGCCACGCACGAAGGCCTCAAGGAGCTCACCTTCCTTCTCGACGCCATGGTCAAGGAGCTGCGTGCGAAGATCCAGGAGAGCGAGGCGGCCCGTGAGGAGGAGCGCGAGGTCATCCACCCGCTCGACATGCCGAACCGCCGTCGCCGCCCCGGCAAGGACAAGGGCCTGGGCTACGACTTCGAAGTCGAGCGCCGCCAGGACTCCACCGGCTTCTGGTGGGAGGTCACCGGCGACAAGCCCGAGCAGTGGGTGCGCCAGACGAACTTCGACAACGACGAAGCCGTGGGCTACCTGGCCGACCGTCTCGCCAAGCTCGGCGTCGAGAAGGCGCTGCGCCTGCGCGGCGCGCATATCGGCGACGAGGTGCGCATCGGCCGCGGGGACGATGCCGTGAGCTTCGACTGGGATCCGACCGTGGCTGCGGGCGCCGAGATGCTCGACGGCACGCCGCAGTCCATGCGCGGCACCGATATCCGTCTGCAGGACGATGGCCGCGCCCATCGCCGCACCAATGCCGAGCGCCGTCGCGAATACCATGAGATGATGGATGCGCGAACGGCCGTGCGCGCGGCGATGGCCGAGGAGCGCAAGGCCGGCCACTGGGCCGACCCCGCCGTGAACGACGATCCGAACGACGAACATGGCCTGCTGCGTCGTTTCGACGACACGGACTGGGACGGTACCGAGGCCTATTCGGATGACGATGCGGCGTCCAAGACGGCCCAGACGGCCGATGGCGCCGATACCGCCGCGCAGAACGCCGCACCGGACGAGGAGTGACCGGGCGGCGGACGCCATAAGGGAACGGAGAGGAAATGACGGATATCGGCACGCATGCCGGCGAGGACTGGGCGGACGAGAATGAGCCGACCGACGACGCACTGACCGACGATGCGCTCGCCGGTCAGTGGGACGCGCAGCCGTCGGAGGCGGATATCCGCCGTGCCATCGTGCAGGCGCGCACCATCGTCGTGAAAGTCGGCTCCAGCTCGCTGACCTCCAGCAGCGGCCATCTCGACGTTTCGCGCCTGACCACCATCGTCACGGCGCTGAGCCATGCCGTCATGTCCGGTGCGCGCCTCGTGCTCGTCTCCTCGGGCGCCGTGGCCGCCGGCTTCGGCCCGCTCGGCTTCGACACGCGCCCCGACGACCCCGTGACCCGCCAGGCGGCCGCCGCAGTGGGGCAGGGCCTGCTCATGGCGCATTACGAGCAGGCGTTCTCGCGCTATGGCGTGCGCGTGGGCCAGGTGCTGATGACCGCCTTCGACACCATTCGCAGCTCGCATTACCACAATGTGCAGAGCACCTTGAAGCGCATGCTCGAGCTCGGCGTGGTGCCTATCGTGAACGAGAACGACACGCTCGTCACCTCCGAGGTGAAATTCGGCGACAACGACCGCCTCTCCGCGCTCGTCGCCAATATCGTGCGTGCCGACGCCCTCGTGCTGCTCACCGACGTCGACGGCCTGTACACGGCGCCGCCGAGCCAGCCGGGCGCGCACCGCATCGGCTATGTGCCGAATGTGGTGGCGGAGCTCGACGGCATCGAGGTGGGGGATTCCACCTCGGGCGTCGGAACCGGTGGCATGGTGACCAAGCTCGAGGCCGCGCGCATCGCCGCCGTCTCGGGCATCCCCACGGTTCTGACAAGCGCGCGCTACACGGGGCCCGCCGTCATGGGCGACCCCGTCGGCACCGTGTTCGCACCCGTCAAGCACCGCGGCACCTCGCGCCGCCTGTGGATTCGCTTCGCCTCGAACCCCAAGGGAACGGTGGTGGCCGACGATGGCGCCGTGCGTGCCATTCGCGGCGGGCGCGCCAGCCTCCTGGCCGCCGGCACCGTGGGCGTGGACGGCACCTTCTCCGCGGGGGACCCGATCTGGGTGGATTCCGAGGACGGGCGCCACGTGGCCAAGGGGCTGGCCGGATTCGATTCCGACGAGCTGCCGCAGATGCTCGGGCGCACGTCGAAGCAGCTCAGCCGCTTCCTCGGCGAGGAATACGCGCGGCCGGTCGTGCACCGTGACAATCTCGTGCTTGTCTAGGCCGGCGCGGCGTGTCCGTCGGGAAATCCATATAGCGGAATAGACTGGGCGACTATGGAATTGTCTCTGAGCAATCGTGTTAATGAAGTTGCCCCCTCCGTCACGCTGGCCGTCGATGCCAAGGCCAAGGCGATGAAGGCGGCCGGCATCGACGTGATCCGCTACGGCGCGGGCGAGCCGGATTTCCCCACCCCCGGACCCATCGTCGAAGCCGCCATCGCCGCGGCCAAGGACTCCCGCAACCATCGCTACACGCCGACCGTGGGTCTTCCCGAATTCCGCGAAGGCATCGCTCGCAAGACGCTGCGCGACTCCGGCTACGAGATCCAGCCCGACCAGGTTCTCGTGACCAACGGTGGCAAGCAGGCCGTCTATGAATCGTTCCAGGCCGTGCTCAACCCCGGCGACGAGGCCATCATCCCCACGCCGTACTGGGTCACGTACCCGGAGGCCGTGAAGCTCGCCGGTGGCACCCCGGTGTTCGTCACCGCCGGCGCAGACCAGGACTTCGTGCCGACCATCGAGCAGATCGAGGCCGCGCGCACCGACCGCACCAAGGTCATCATCATCAATTCCCCGAATAACCCGACCGGCTCCCTGTGGCCCGCCGAAACCCTCAAGGCCATCGGCGAATGGGCCATCGAGCACGGCATCTGGGTGATTTCCGACGAGATTTACGAGCATGTGGTCTATGACGGCGCCACCACCGCGCATATCGGCGCCGTGGTGCCCGAGCTGCGTCCGCAGCTCATCGTGCTCAACGGCCTGGCCAAGACCTACGCGATGACCGGCTGGCGCGTGGGCTGGATGATCGCCGAGCCGCGCGTCATCAAGGCCGTCTCCAAGCTGCAGGGCCATATGACCGGCAATGTGGACGATGTGGCGCAGCGCGCCGGCATCGCCGCCGTCAACGGCCCGCTCGACGCGGTCGCCATGATGCGCGAGGCCTTCGACCGTCGCCGCCACGCCATCGTCGATGCGCTGAACTCCATCCCCGGCGTGCACTGCATTATGCCGAAGGGCGCGTTCTATGCCTTCGCCGACGTGCATGAGCTGCTCGGCCGCCCGGTGGGGCCGCAGGGCACCGTCAGCGCCACGTCCGTCGAGCTGGCGGCCGCGCTTCTCGACGAGGCGAAGGTCGCCGCCGTGCCGGGCGAGGGCTTCGGCATGCCCGGCTACATGCGCTTCTCCTATGCGCTGTCCGACGATGACCTCGCCGAGGGTATGCGCCGCTTCAAAGCCTGGGTGGAGGCGTAGCGCTTTCGCCGCGCGTTTCTTCGCCGCGCGTTCGCCACGGGATCCGTGCTGTGTCGCCTCGTCGTGTCGCCTCGGTTCGTGACAGGCGACACGCGCGGGGAACAGGGCGGATACATCGTAGAAAACGGGAAAAAGTCTGTGGAATCCGCATGGGTTTCGCAGACTTTTTTGTGTCGAGTGGACGAATCGACGAAAAGACGGTAGTATATCGGATTGGCGGTTTTCATTGTGGAACTATGCCACATGGAACCACTTCAGGGAAGTGGCGCAATTGGTAGCGCAACGGTCTCCAAAACCGTAGGTTGTGGGTTCGAGTCCCGCCTTCCCTACTCGGTGTCGAGAAGTTCTCGACGACCTCACGCAGCTGTAAGGACGGGATATGGCGGAGTCTTCGACGAACGAAAAGCCGGTCAAGATGAATGTCTTTATGCGTCTGGGCAGGTTCATCAAGCAGATCATCGATGAAATGCGTAAGGTCGTGACGCCTACGCGTAAGCAGCTGTTCTTCTGGTCGCTGGCCGTGTTCATCTTCGTCCTTCTCATGATGCTTCTCGTCATGGGTCTGGATGGCCTGTTCGGTGACCTCGTCTTCCGCATCTTCGGCTGACAGTCGCCTTGACGGTGGAACGACCCGGCATACACCGTAGAATTTTGGCGGAAACGATCCGACGGAAATATCCAGCGGAAACGCATTGCAAAGGTGATTTTCATGGCAGACATGTCTGATGAACTCAACGAAGCCGGGACGGATGGCGTCCTCGACGACGCGGCTCCCGAGACCGCGCAGGTCGCGGATGACCAGGTCACTGATGGCCAGGGTGCGGATGACGCCGATGTGGCGGCGCCTGCGGCAGAGGTGACCGCGGATTCTGCGGCTGACGTTGCTGACGCTTCCGACGCATCCGATTCCGACGATGCATCCGCCGCAGGGGACGGCGACGATGCGACGGCGGGGGAATCGTCTGAAACTTCCGAGAACTCCGACGCTTCCGAGGTAGCCGAGCCTGCCGAAGCGGAGGATGCCGGCACGATCGCCGTCAAGGAATTCTCCAAGTCCCTGCGCGCCCTCGACGGCAAGTGGTACACGCTTCACACGTATTCGGGCTATGAGAAGCGCGTCAAGGCGAATCTCGAGTCCCGTATCTCCTCGCTCGGCCTCGAGGACCAGGTGTTCCAGGTCGAGATTCCGATGGAGGAGATCGAGCAGCATACGGAGAAGGGCAAGAAGGTCGTCACCCGCGTGCGCTTCCCCGGATATGTGCTGGTGCGCATGACCGATGACGAGGACGCCCGCCGCAAGGTGCGCGAAACCGAAGGCGTCACCGGCTTCGTCGGCACGCAGCGCGAGCCGATTCCGCTGTCCCGTCGAGATGTCGTGCAGATGATGGCCCCGATGATTCGCACGCAGGCCCTGAAGGCCGCGGGCGAGAAGGAAGAGGCCAACAAGCAGCGCATCGTCGAGGTGACCTACAAGGTGGGCGAGTCCGTGACCGTTATCGACGGACCTTTCGCCACGATGCCCGCCGTTGTGTCCGAGGTCAACCCCGAGACGCAGAAGCTCAATGTGCTTGTCAACATCTTCGGCCGCGACACCCCGGTGGAGCTCGGCTTCAACCAGGTCGAGAAAATCGAGTAGCAGTCGCCGGTACACGGCGACGCCGGCGTGCATTGCCGCATAGACTTCCAAACCCCGCTCATACGAGCGGGGTTTCGCATTTCCGGGGTCTTTCCCCTGTATCACCCTGGGTCCCATTCCGTAACAATGTGATGGGTTCCGGACAAAATTCGACGATTTTGTGGTCTTTTCGGGTCGATTCTGTCCGCAAACCGTCACATTGTTGCGGGGAGGTCGGGGAGGCCGGGGAGGGAGAGACCGGGGAGGGGCGGGTAGATGGGGCAGGAGCGGAAGAGAGGGGCGGAAACGGGTTGCGGATGTCGGGGGATGCTGGCATACTTAGAAAGTTGCCGTGCGCGTGTTCGCCGCGCGTGGCACTGACCATGTAAGTTGCGGGAGAAGCATCGCTTCGTTGACCGCTTTACAGAAAGAAGAAGCTCGCAATGGCTCCTAAGAAGAAAGTCTCAGCCCTTATCAAGCTGCAGATCCCGGCAGGCAAGGCCAACCCGGCCCCGCCGCTCGGCCCGGCCCTGGGTTCCCATGGTGTGAACATCATGGATTTCTGCAAGGCCTACAATGATCAGACCAAGGACAAGATGGGTCAGATCATCCCTGTGGAGATCACGGTTTACGAAGACCGTTCCTTCACGTTCATCCTCAAGACCCCGCCGGCAGCCGATCTGCTGCGCAAGGCCGCGGGTGTCGACAAGGGTGCTGCCAATCCTCTGACGACGAAGGTCGGTTCCGTCACGAAGGCCCAGGTGCGTGAGATCGCCGAGACCAAGATGCCCGACCTGTCGGCGCGCGACATCGAGGCCGGCATGAAGATCATCGAGGGCACCGCCCGTTCCATGGGCATCACCGTCACCGACTGATTGCCGTCCATCCGACCGCGTCGTGTTCGGCACGACGTCCAGAGTCGCACAACATAAGTAATGTCGCGGAAGGGCAGACGCTGCCCATACCGCACCTGCTTGATTGAGGAGAAGCAGATGACTAAGCGTTCCAAGAAGTATCGCGAAGCGGCCGAGAAAGTCGACCGTTCCAACCTGTACACCCCCGAAGAGGCGATCGCGCTGCTCAAGAGCATGCCGGCTCGCAACTTCGACCAGTCCGTTGAGGCCGTGTACCGCCTGAGCGTCGACCCGCGCAAGGCCGACCAGCTCGTTCGCGGCACCGTGAACCTCCCGAACGGCACCGGTAAGACGGCCAAGGTCATCGTGTTCGCACGTGGCCCGCTCGCTACCGCCGCCGCCGAGGCCGGCGCCGACGAGGTCGGCGATGACGATCTCGTGGCCAAGGTCCAGGACGGCTACCTCGACTTCGATGCCGTGGTCGCCACCCCGGACATGATGGGCAAGGTCGGCCGCCTCGGCCGTATCCTCGGCCCGCGTGGCCTCATGCCGAACCCGAAGACCGGCACCGTGACCATGGACGTGGCCAAGGCCGTCAAGGACATCAAGGGCGGCAAGATCGAGTTCCGCGTCGACAAGGACGGCAACCTGTCGTTCCTCGTGGGCAAGCTCTCCTTCGACACCAAGGCGCTCGTCGAGAACTTCACGGCCGTCGCCGAGGAGATCAAGCGCCTCAAGCCGTCCACGGTGAAGGGCCGCTATATCACGAAGGCTACGATCAGCTCCACGATGAACCCGGGCATCCCGCTCGACATCGCCCTGCTGTCCTAGTTTTTCCTGCGGATTCCCGGGAAGCGTGGGCGCTTCCGGTGGCTCGGCTTCGGCTGGCTGGTTTGGCTTCGGCCGGCGCCGCGATGCGCCTCGCCTTCCCCTGGGTTCGCGGACTTTGAAATCCCGAGGGTTTCCTCGGTTGGGGATTTCACGATACCAACGCGTAACCTCTTCCCTCCGTTGCGGAGGGGAGAGGTTTTTGTTTTGCGCGGGGTGGGGTGGACGTGCGGTGTGCCGTCCGCTAAGGTTGTTCTCACAGGGGATGCGATGCGGAAAGAGCATCGCATGGAACACAGATATTCACACCAGAAGTATTCGCCAAGGACATCCCATCGGCAGGAGCGTCGGCATCGGCGCGACCGCCGGGAGGAGGCTTCGCGGCAGGGACGCGGCGGGGATCGTCGCGGGCGCGGCGATAGGCGGCGCCACGATTCCGTGGTCCGGACACAGACATCCGAATCGTGGAAAAGCACGTTTCGCCGGATGAGGATCGCCGTCACCGTGTGGTCGCGCCACATGGTTCGCGCGCTGTGCCGCCCGCTGGGGCGTTTCGCGGCGCTTCTCGCCATCGCGGCTATTCTCGGCCTCGTTATCGGAATCGTGCTGCCGCGTGTCAGCGAACCGGTGCGTCGCGCCACCGGCGGCACTATGGCCTTCGGCGAGGCGGCCGATCTGGCGCGCGGGCTTACTGTAGCGGAACCACACGCCTCGGCATCGTATGACCGCGACCTTTTCGCCTTCCGCTCCACCGACACCGACGGCAACGGATGTGATGTGCGCGAGGATGTGCTGGCGCGCGACCTCACCGACGTGGTATTCGATACCGACGGGTGCACGGTGCGCTCCGGCACGCTTGCCGATCCCTACACCGGCCAGGAGGTGCGGTTCCGGCGTGGCAAAAGCACAAGCTCCGCCGTGCAGATCGACCATGTGGTGGCGCTGCGCAATGCGTGGATTTCCGGCGCCGATACGTGGGAGCTTTCACGACGCATCGCCTTTGCCAACGATCCCGACGTTCTGCTTGCCGTGCAGGGCCAGGCGAATCAGGAGAAAAGCGATGCCTCCGCAGACCATTGGCTTCCGCCGAATGAGGGGTTCCGCTGCGATTATGTGGCGATGCAGGTGTCGATCAAGCATACGTGGGGCCTGTCGGTGACCCGCACCGAGCGCACCGCCATGCTCGAGACCCTTGCCTCCTGCCCCGGGCAGAATGCCGCGATGGCAGGCGTGACGGGCGGGTTTGCGGGTGTGGGCGCGGGTGTGGGCGCGGGTGTGGGCGCGGGTGTGGGTGCGACGGGGGCCCATGCGATGCCAATGCGAGGTCGCCGCCGCGTCGAGGGTGCACGATTATGCACCTTGGATGCGGGTTAGATGGCCTGTGAGCGGGTGTGGCGGGTGCAATCGCGGTCGAGGGTGCACGATTGTGCACCTTGGATGTGGGTTAGGCGGGTTTGGGCTGTTCTTGGTGGGTGTAATCGTTGCCGAAGGTACATTTCTGTGCACCCTCGACGTCAGCTGGGCTGTCTCCTGACGCGTGGGTTTACAGCCCGGCGCGTTCGACGAGACGGGCGAGCATGACGCGGTTCATGCCGAGTTTGTCGCAGGCCGACATCAGATGCGCCTTCACGGTTCGTTCGCTGATGCACATCTGCAGCGCGATCTCCTGGTTGCTCAGCCCTTTGGCCGCATGGATGACGGTCTCGCGTTCGCGTTCCGGGAGGGAATCCAGCAGCCGCCGGGCCTCGTCCTCACGCGAGTTGAGGCGCGTCGCGCGCATATCGGCGAGGAGCTGCTGCTGACTGGACGGGCTGAACTGCGGACGGCCCGCGTGCACCTCGGTGATATGCCGTACCATATCCCGGATATCGTCGGCCTTGGAAATGAAGCCGTCCGCGCCTTTCTCCACGGCGCGCTCGACCGCGTTGCGCGGTGACAGCGATGTGAGGATGAGAATGCGCACGTCAGGATTGGCGCTTTTGATGCGGAGCGTGGCCTCGATGCCGTCGAGATGGGGCATGGCCATGTCCATGAGAATGACATCGGGATTCTTCTGCTCCGCGGCGGCGATCGTCTCCTGTCCATCGGCGCAGGTCGCGACGACGTCGATGCGGCCGTCCGAAGCCTGCGCGAGCAGCAGCTCGAGGCTTTGACGGACCAGCGGATCGTCGTCCGCGATGATGAGTCGAATGGGTGTGGTGTCGGTCACGCGTTCCATGGTAGTGGAACCGCGCGAATGGCGGCGAAACGATGGTTCCGGGATTCGGTCGGTGGTTTGGGGCAGTGGTTTCGGATCTCGGTCAGCGGTTTGGAGTTTTCGCCAGCGTTTCGAATGTCAATCAGCGGTTTCTGCCAGCGGTTCCTGCGGCAGGGAGACATGCAGATTGAAGACATGCCTCCAGTTGAGTCCGTAGAGCATGGATCCGCCGACGGATTCGACGCGCTGTTTCAGGGCCGCGAGCCCGGTTCCGCCCAGCTTGCGTGTATCGGCGGTGGCGGATGGTGCGTCTGCGGTAATCGGAGCGTTTTCGTCGGGTGCCTCGTTCGATATATCGATGGACACGCCGTCGCCCTCGGCACATCTGACCTGAAGGGACACGGTGGTGCCGGGCGCATGCCGTTGCGCGTTCGTCAGGCCTTCCTGCACGATTCGGTAGGCGAGTGTGCTGATGGCCGGATCGAGTGCCTCGCAGTTCTCGAGGTTAATCCAGGTGTCGATTCTTAGGCCCGCGCTGCGCGCATCCTCCAACAGCGCCTTCAGTGAATCGTAAGCCAGCGAAATCTCCTGACGCGGCATAAGAATATTGTCTTCCCGGTCGGGATGCCGCAGCACGTCGATGATGCCATGCGTTTCGTCAAGCGCTCCCGCGGCCTCGCGGCGGATATTCTCCGCATACATGGCGATATCCTCGGCGAGGCGCGCGATATCTGCCGTCGCGGCGAAAGCGGCCGTCGTTTCGGTATCCGATGCCTGTTCCAGAATGCTGTCGGAACCGGGGCCGGAGACAGAGTTGGCGCTGGAGTCTGAGCCAGTACCGACAGCCGTGGGCTCGGTGACGTCCGGGAAGGGCGGATCAGTATGGCGCGGAGTGGGGATGGTCGCGGCATGCGCCGTGTTGGCTTCCGGACTGCCCGCGGCATTCGCCCGGGCCGCCTTGGTGATTTGTTCGGCGCGGAAGCGAATGAGGTTCGAGTTCATGGCGATATCCGTCAGGCTATGCGCCAGCGTGTCATGCGCTTCGGCGGCGACGGCATCCGCGAACTGCTGGTTGATGAGGGCCGACTGGATTTCCTTGGTTTTCGTCTGCTCGAGGGTGCTTTTTCGCACGGCTGTGTCCGCGACGGCGCGATGGCGCTCGTTGAGACCGATGAGCACGGCCATGAGAATCCAGACGATTGCGCAGATGAGGTCGGTGATAAGCACCGTTGCCTGGGGCGGCGCGGCGGAGGCGACGTCCGGATTGTGGCTGTCGGTGAGGATCATGCGGATGATCGATCCGTCGCCGGGAAGGAAAGCGTCGCGGAAGCTGGTGACGATGATGGATATCGCCTGCATCCACATCAGCCGATTGTTCTGTATATTCGACGTGCGCCGGGCGATCAGCGAGCCCAGCATCGTTGCGGCGAAGGCGGGGCCGATGGGCAGCAGCAGGGTCAGGACGGCGGCGGTGATGGAGAGCCTGTCCAGGCTCTCGGCGGAGTCGTCGCGATGTCTCAGCGCCAGCGGCACCAGCGCGATGCCGAAAGTCGCGATGATGACCAGCCACGGGGCCTTGTCCGTGATGACGGGCGTCGCGTGGGCGGCCATGATCATCGTGATGAAATTCGACACCATGCATATGACGGTGACGACGAATGTGGCGAGTTTCGACGAGGTGAAACCCGTGGAGGTGTCGGCGGTGTCGCCGTCGGGCGCAGCCGAGGGCGACACGGGGAGCGTGGTGCTGCCGTGTTGCGTGGTGCTGTGCGGTTCCATTCCCGCCACCTCCCTTCTTGCTTGTGCCTTGTTCCGCCTGTGCCCATCGTCTGACGCGAGGCGCGACATGACGTGCCGGTCGGCGTTTCCGCTGCCGCGCGTTTTAGGCGCGCTTCGTTCCAATCACGCTTATCTTAACCGCCACCTTACGCGAGACCGATATATCGGCGCCATTGTCCTTTCGTTCATCTCGATATGGCATGTCGGACACTGTCGGCGGATTCGGAATGTCCATACAGTGGCAATCAACCTCGGGGAATGACCCATCAGGGGAACGACCGGAGAAAAAGCAACAACAGAGCAACAACAGACTGTCTCGGGAATCGCGACGATTCCCTGGCGACGATTTCGGGAATCGAACCCCGGGAGAAGCCCTCGGAAGAGAACTCGCAAGAGGAACGGTTCCGGAAAGGAAACGGCCTCATGCGAGGGGCGTCCATATACGAGACGGTCGATATGAGAGGAGAGTTATGAGCGACGAACCGCAGAAGAGCTACCAGTCCGATACCACGCCGCAGTCGCAGGGCACCCAGCCCGCGGCGGCGAAGAAGGTGTCCGGCATGGCCATCGCAGGCCTTGTGCTTGGCATCATCGGCGTCATCTTCAGCTTCATTCCGATTATCAACAACGCGGCATTCGTGCTGGGCATCCTCGGTCTGATCTTCGGCATCGTCGGCATCCGCGCGTCGCGTGCCGACGGCCCGAAGTCCGGTCGCGGCCTGTCCATCGCCGCCGTCGTGCTGTGCGTGCTCGCGATGGTTATCACGCTGGTGATGCAGCAGGCGGCCTCGAACGCGATTGACGAGGCGACGTCGTCGGTTTCGGCAAGCCTGTCGAGCGAGACGTCCGATACGTCTGCGTCCGACACATCCAACACCTCCGACAGTTCCAACACCTCCGATAGCTCCGACACGAGCTCCGCGAGCGATTCGACTCTGGATACCGAGGGCGATCTGGGCGATTACCACCTCAAGATCGTGTCCGCTACCAGCGCCGGTGCTGACTACAACGGCAAGGACACCGTGATGGTGACCTACGAATGGACGAACAACAGCGATGAGGCGACGTCTTTCGCCAGTGCCTTCATGCCGTATGTCTATCAGAACGGCGTGAGCCTCGACGTGGCCATCTACACGCAGAGCCCGGCCGGCTACGACCCGCAGTCCGAACTCTCCCAGGTGCAGCCCGGCTCCTCGTCCACTGTGACGGTCGCCTACACGCTCGACGATTCTTCGCCGGTGCAGGTGGAGGTCGAGGGCCTCGCGCTGTACCACGGCCCCAAGGTGACGCATACCTTCCAGCTCTCCTAAGGCCGGGTGGCGGATCCGCGGTTGTGACGGCCCTAGGCTGCGCGACCGCGGATATCCGTTCCGCAACGCATGTCTCACGATGCATGCCTCATCGTGCATGCCTTAGAATAACAGCGAGAGCGCAATCTTCTGGCGATTCGAAGGGACCCGGTCTGGGGAGGCTCGGCACGAGAACGTCAGGGATTGAGTCTCGCAAACACAGAAGAACACAGCAAATTCAGCAGACGGCACATATGCAGACGCGGAAGAACTGCAGACACAAGAACTGCAGACGCGGAAGAACTGAAAAACAGAAGAAATGAAGAGACGTGCGTCGTACCAGACCGGTCGCCGGGCGGGGTGATACCTCTCGACCGTGAGGGATGCGCTCGGGATCCCGCGGTGCGACGTACAGGGGAGCGCGGCAATCGTCGCGCACGAAGGGGCCCGGTCGATGGACTCGACCGGGCCCCTTCTGGTGCACCAGCGCGATGATGCGATGTCCTGCGGTCGCTACCTCACGGCAAACCGCCTAGGCGCGCAGCCGTCTCGACGCCGCCGCGCCTCGACGCCGCCACCTACACGCGCAGGGCGCGAACCGTCAGATGGCCGGCGGTCGGCACCACCACCTCGCCATCGTCGCGATCGTCGGCGAACAGCAGCGTCGCGGCGTTGCCGTCGGCGAACACCTCCACGATGCCGTGGTCGTAGAACACCTCGATGGTCTGCGCGTCGGGCACCGCCAGGTCGAAGTCGATGCCGTCGGTCGCTGCGCCAAGAGTGCAGATGCGCACCGACCCGACCGTACGGGTGAGCACCATCTTGCGGCTTTCCCCGCCGTCCTCCACACATGCAATCACCATGCGCGTCGTGTCAGCGAGGTCAGTGAGCCGCGCATACCATGCGTTGCCCGGCACCGTGATGTCGCCCGGCTCCTCCGCGCAATCGCCGTCGGCCAGCATATCGCCGAGCATGAGGTCGTACACCTCCTGCACGGGGCGAACCGTCAGACGGCCGTCGTCCGCCACATGCAGCTCGCGGGGGAGCGTCATCGCACCATTGACGCCATTCGGCGTCTCCACGCGGATCTTATGCCAGTCGGGAATCCAGCCAATCTGGATGCGGCGCTCGCGGCCGGCTTTGCGCTCGAGGAAGGTCTGCGAGGCATACCACGCCGAACCGTAGTCGCAGTAGCCGCGGCATTCGATGCCGATGAGGCCGTGTTCGTCGAAACGCCCCGTATACCAGCCGACCGGCTCGTAACGCCCTTGCGGATCGGTGTAGAACATCAGCGAACCACAGGCCACGTCGGTTCCGTCGAGCGTGAAGTAATCAGGACATTCGAGCGACGCCGTGCCAGGATGCGAGGAATCGAGCAGACCGGGGCCACAGTAGGTCCAGTCCTTGCGCGTCACGCACGGACCGGCCGTGCGGAACAGCGCGATGGCGGCGGCCGGCGGCGCGGTCGGTCCGTCGACGGGGAGGTTCGTCGCCACGGCCATCGTGTTGTATTGCACGGCGCCGGAATCGTCGAAAACCGCCTCCACCTTCGCGTCGCGGAAGTTGATGGAGAATCCGTCGATGCTGTCGCCGTCGTGGCGGCTCACGATGCAGGTCTCCGGGCCGAAGGTCACGCCGTCGTGGCTTACGGCACGAACCTGCCACTCGTCGCGCACGCTTTCGGTGCCGTCCTTGCGCGTGATGTCGCGCGTGAAGAACACGGCCAGCGCCGTCGCCTCGTCGCCGGGGCATGGCACGCCGTCATCGTCGATCGGGATGGCGGAGCCGGAGAAGGCGCCGCCCGTTTCCGTGCGGTCGAGGTACAGGCTCGGCTGCGGATCAAGGGCCACCGGAAGGTCGGTCCAGTGCACGAGGTCGCGGCTGACCGCGTGGCCCCAGTGCATCTGATCCCACTGCCAGCCGAAGGGATTGAACTGATAGAACATGTGGTAGCGGCCCTGGAAATAGCACAGGCCGTTCGGGTCGTTCATCCAGCGCGCGACAGGCTGGAAATGCGTGGATGCGCGGCCTTTGTCCATCGGCGCCTCGGGCGTCGGCACAGGCCAGACGTAGCGGATGCCCGCGTCGAGGATGTCGTCGCGGCCCGACAGATACGCGATGCCGATGCGCGCGTTGACCGGCACGAGGGTGTATTCCGGTGCGGAAGCGCCGTTCGCGGTGTCGGGGTTGTGGTTGGTGGCGCCGTCGGTGGTGTTGTCAGCGGGGAGCGGAATCGTCAGATGCGCGCGCCACTGGCCCTTGGGGAATTCCGCACGAGCCACGATATCGCCGCCATCAAACGCCCCCGCGGCGCCGCTGATCCCTGCATCGTCATGGGATCGCGTGGGCGTGGTCCCGTTCGTTCGCATCACGGTGATTGCCGCGGGCGCATCGTCGTCGATCCGCTCCGCGTAGACCTCCACGTCGCCGTAGCCGTGGGATGAAAAACAAGGTGTAGCCATGCAACCATTGTCGCACCGCCTCCGCAAGGCACGCCGACGATGCCCCGTGCGTTCCCGGCTGATTCCTGTGAGTTTTCGCGGTCGCGGGTGCACGATTGTGCTCCCTGGGTGGGGATTAGGGTGCTGAATGGGGCGTGGGGTGGAGGTAATCGCGGTCGAGTGTGCACGATTCTGCACCCTCGGTGGGGGTTAGGGTGCTGAATGGGGCGTGGGGTGGAGGTAATCGCGGTCGAGGGTGTACGGGATTGCGCCCTCGGTGGGGGTTAGGGCGGTGAAAGGCGGTCCTGGGTTGGGTAACCGGGCTCGAGGGTGCGCGATTCTGCTCCCTCGGTCGGGTTTGCGCCGGCAAACCCGACCGAGGCCGTACGATAGGCGTAGGGCGGGCCGCCGACCAGGCAAGCGGCGGTGGTATCGTCGGGAAAATCGTATGGGAAAGGACAACCCACCAACCCGAGGAGGCAGGACCACATGATCAAGCGGGGACGCAACGCAGGGTGGATGATCACTACGCCATTGGTGGCGTTTCTTGCGTGGGTGCTGATTTCGACGCCGATGTCCGTGCTGCTGCAGGATACGAGCGACGCGGTGCTATCGATCGTCTGCGATCTGCTCATGCTGCCGGTGCTGGTCTACCTCTATAAGGGCACGCGCGGGGTGTCACGCCCGATTCGTGTGCATATGACGGCTCCGCTCGTGCTGGGCATCATCGTGGCGTACATAGCCATGTCGTCGATCGAGCAGTCGCTGTACGCGGGGCTCGAGGCGGCCTTCCCGTCGCCCGACAACTACCAGACCGACATGGCCGACGAGGACGCCGCCTCGTACCTGGTGCTTGGCATGATCGTGGCTCCGATCTGCGAGGAATACATGTTCCGCGGCGTTCTGTACGGGCGCATGCGGCTTGCGGCGCCGTGGCTCGCGATGCTCACGCAGACGGCGCTGTTCACGGTGATGCATCCCGTGTGGACCTTCGTGCCGGCGATTGCGCTGTTCGCGCTGTTCCAGGGCGCGCTGTTCGAGCTGACGGGACGCCTGTGGCCCTGCATCGCGGCGCATATGGCGTCGAATATGGGGCTTGTGCAGTTGGCGTATTCGAGCATGGGCATCGCGTGGGACCAGATGCCGCTGATGGTGTCGATTCCGCTGTATGTGCTGCTGGTGGCCGGTCTGCTCGCGTTCTACGTGAGGGTGCTGCATATCAAGCGGCCGGTGGAGCTGCACGAGCAGAAGGAGATCGATGACCGCCTCGACCGGATGCGTGTGGCGCGGCTGCAGGCGAAGGTGGCGAATCTGTACGGCGTGCCGACGCCGATTCCGGCGCCCGCGACCGTGGCGTCGCTTGCCGCACAGGAGTCGCGCGGGAATGGCGCGGGGCCCGGCGAGCCTGGCGTGGGGTACGGTGCGCCCGGCGGTCCCGGTGCCGGGTACGGTGGTCCCAATGCCGGATATGCCGCTCCCGGCGGTGGCGCCCCAGGCTACGGCGCTCCGGGCTACATCACGATTGGCTACGGCGCGCGCCGCCCGTTCTGACACGGCGCCGCCCGCAATCAGCCCGCAATCAGGCGCCGCGCCGCGCGCCGCGCCCGCGGATACCGACGATGATGACAAGCAGCATGCACAGGCTGATGATCGTCGAAATCACCAGCGTCCAGTGGATGCCGAACATCAGCCCGTCCTGCGCCGCGGCCGCCGCAACCGAGGGATCGGGGGACTGCGCGAGCTGCCCGGTGCGCATGCGCGTCAGCGATGACATCGTGACCACGAGCACCGGCGCGCCGATGGCGCCTGCGAGCTGGCGGCATGTGTTCGTGACGGCCGATCCGGCCGACACAAGCCGTGGCTCCAGGCAGTTCAGCGACCATGTGGTGACGGGCATGAGGGTGAATCCCATGCCGAGCATGCGCGTGAACTGGTAGATCGACACAAGCCAGATCCACGACCCGAGGTTCAGCGTGGCCATGCCGAGCGTGCCGAGCATCAGCAGCGTCGATCCGCACAGCGCCACGGGCCGCGCGCCGTACCGGTCGAGCATGCGCCCGCCGAGGAACTGCGCGATGCACATGCCGATGGCGCCGGGCAGCCAGATGACGCCGTTCATCGTGGCCGAATACCCACGCAGGTCCTGGATATACATGGGCATGAACACGATGATCGAGCTGAATGCGAAGAAAGACAGCGACGCCACGATGGTGCCGGTTCGGAAGCTGCGGTTGCGCAGCACGCTGAGGTCGAGCAGCGGCCGGTCCATATGCGTCTGACGCAGCACGAACCACACGATTCCCACGACGCCCACGGCCATCGGCGCCCAGCACACGGGCGAGGAGATCGGATTGCTCTCGATATTCGTGAAGCCGTACAGCAGCCCGCCGAATCCGAAAACCGACAGCGCCACGGAGAAGAAATCGGCGCGCTGCGAGGCGTCGCCATCGTTGAAATTGCGAAGCCACAGCACCGACGCGACGAGACACAGCACGCCGAGCACCGTCAGCGACAGGAAGATGGAGCGCCATCCGGAGGTATCGGTCTGCCAACCGCCGAGAACCGGGCCGATCGCCGGCGCCACGCTGAGCGCCATGCCGAGCGAACCCATCGCGAATCCGCGCCGTTCCAGTGGGAAGATTCCGAAAATCGTGATTTGCAACACGGGCCACATAATGCCCGAGCCGATGGCCTCGAGCGTGCGGCCGGCGAGCACGAGCGGGAACGTGGGCGCGAGCCAGGCGAGCAGCGAGCCGAGCGTGAACACCGCCATGGATGCGATGACGATGCGCCGCGTGCTGAAACGCGTGGTGAGGAACGCGGTGAGCGGCACCATGATGCCCATGACGAGCTGGAAGACGGAGGTCATCCACTGGCCGAGGGTGGTGGGGATGTCGAAATCCGCCACGATCTGCGGCAGCGCGCTCGACAGCTGCAGCTGCGTGAAATTGCCGACGAAGGTGATGACGGTGAGGATGGCAAGCGACACGAAGGCCGGATGCGTGAGATGTCCATTATGGAACGAATTCGTGCGTGTCAGGATCTCTTTGCCCATGCTTCTCCTTCGATACGATTGCGATGCTTCCGTATGCCGGTTGCGTATGCCGGTTGCGGGTGCCGGCTTCGCGTGCCGGTTGTGTGCGATATCCATGGTGTGCGTGGCGTCGCCGCGATGTGGCCGCCGCAAGGTGGCGCTGTGTGGTTGCGGTATGCACGGTGTGCGGCGCCGGTCCGGGTTTCCTCCCGGTTTTCCTCGTTCTGCGCCTGTTCCGCCGTGTCCGTATACTCAGATGCCTCTACGTTATGCCGCGGCGGCGACGAGGCTGAACGGAAGGTAAACTCTGGGCGAAATCTTGCACGAAAGCCCCGGAGAGCATGGCTCCTCCCGGCCCGATGCCTTACACTGTCATACGATTGCGCCGGCGGAATCCGGCACGGGCAGGACGCACTGACGGAATGCAGGGGGCGGCAGGAGAGCGAGGCCAATCGGAATCTGGAGGGTCAATGGGCTATCACATGGCAGTGGTCGTCATGGTCGCCATCGTGGCCGTGCTGATCGTGGGAACGCTGTGCTATCGCGTGGGTCTGCGCGATGGCCATGGCGATCTGCGCGGCCCGTACCTGTCCGATGGGGTGGACGAGTTGTTCTCCCATGACTCCGAACGCAACGTCGCCGTCTATACGCTTCTCGAATCGCTTCCCATGCCGGTCGCCGTCAGCGATGGCTACGGCCGGACCCTTTTCATCAGCCGCCAGCTTGACTCCACGCTGTGGGCCGACGGCCGCTTCACCAACGCCGACATCCTCGACATGCTCAGCGTCGTGGCCGATTCCGGCACCCAACGCACGCGTCGCATCTCGCTTGACGACGGTCAGACGTGGCACAGCGTCACCGTCGCTCCGGTTGGCGACGGCCTGTACACGATCACCGGCGTGGACATCACCGACCAGGTGCTGTTCGAACGTACGCGCCGCGATTTCGTCACGAATGTGTCCCATGAGCTCAAGACGCCCGCCGGCGCCATCTCGTTGCTCGCCGAAACGTTGACCGACTGCGCCGACGACGCCGACGCCGTGCGCCATTTTTCCATGCGCATCTCGCAGGAGGCCGCGCGTATGAGCGAGCTCATCTCCAAGCTCATCGAACTGCAGAAAACGCAGACCATCGTCCCCGATTCCTCGCTTGTGCCCATCGAGGTGGCGCCCGTGGTGCGCCAGGCCGTCGATGATGTCTCGGTGCAAAGCGAGAGGAAATCCATGATCGTCTCGCTGGACACCGCCTGCGACGTCACCGCGCGCATCAGTCCCAAGGACCTGCGCAGCGTGGTGAAGAACCTTGTGGAGAACGCCGTGCGATATTCCGACGAGGGCGGGCACATCGGCGTGACCGTCGATCGCTGTGACGGCGGCGGCGCCCGCATTCGCGTCGTCGACAACGGCATCGGTATTCCTGCGGGGGAGCAAAAGCGCATCTTCGAGCGTTTCTACCGCGTCGACCGCGGGCGCTCGCGGGATACCGGCGGCACGGGCATCGGCCTGGCCATCGTGAAGAACGTGGTGGAGGAGGCCGGTGGTTCCGTAACCGTATGGTCACAGCCCGGCGACGGCTCCACGTTCACGGTCTGCCTGCCGTCCGTCGAAACCGCAGGATCCGGCGTCACGACAGATGATGACGATGGTGTTGTGGTCGCGCCCCACGATGAACCCGTCGCGGAACGCACGGCGATCGTCTGATTTGCGGCCGGCCCGCAAGTCGGGAATGATGAATAGAGGTGAGCCGCGCCCCACCCGCGCGGCGACGCCATCGATATATATGGAGGAGCGACACACCCATGACGAGGATTCTCATCATCGAGGACGAGGCATCGTATCGGGAGACCCTGGTCTTCCGCCTGACGAAGGACGGGTACGACGTGCTGTCCGCCGAAACGGGTGAGGAGGGCCTCCAGGCGTTCTCGCGCGGCGGCATCGACCTCGTTCTGCTCGACCTCATGCTCCCCGGCATGGACGGCATCGAGGTATGCCGCAAGATCCGCGAGACATCGGTGGTGCCCATCATCATGCTGACCGCCAAGAGCTCGGAGATCGATAAAATCGTGGGCCTTGAGATCGGCGCCGACGATTACGTGACCAAGCCGTACTCCTACCGCGAGCTGCTTGCGAGGATCCGCGCGGTGCTGCGCCGTCGTGACGTGGATTCCGCGGAAGTGCCGCTGAACGACGAGAAGCCGCTGGTCTGCGGGCCCATCGAGATGAAGGTGGCCGAGCACCAGGTGCTGGTGCACGGCGAGCCGGTGTTCTTCCCGCTCAAGGAATTCGAAGTGCTTGAATGCCTGCTGCGCAACCAGGGCAATGTGGTGACGCGCCACAAGCTTATCGACCGCGTGTGGGGCGCCGATTACGTGGGGGACACGAAGACGCTGGACGTGCATATCAAGCGCGTGCGCGCCAAAATCGAGGACGATCCGTCGCATCCGCGCTATGTGACGACCGTGCGCGGCCTGGGCTACAAGATCGACGATCCCGACCGCGCCTGAGGGACCCCGTGGGCGCCTGGGGAACGTCCCCGGGCGCATTTTCGCATCCGGACGCGGATATTCATTTTCTGTTCATTTATCTTCTCCCCGAGGCCGGGGCGATTGGCATATCGTGAAAACGTTCAGTCGCAGGGCCGTATGGCCATGCTGGGTCTGGATTCCCGAGGGACGCGGAAGGTCGCGTCCTATGAAGATAAGTTGAGACAGAAGAGCACAAAATGCGAAAGAATATCCTTATGCGTGCCGCTGCGGTTGCATCCAGCGTCGCGCTTCTTGCTTCCGTCGCCGCCTGCGGTGACAACATCGATCCGTCCGCGAGCAACGCGAATTCCTCCTCCTCGTCCATTGAGATCAACGGCGAGTTCGCGGGCGCCGGCGCTTCCAGCCAGAAGTCCGCCGTCGATGCATGGATCGCCGGTTTCCAAGGCACGTATCCGGATGCGCAGATCTCCTATGATCCGTCCGGTTCCGGCGCCGGGGTGACGAGCTTCCTCCAGAAGAACGTTCTGTGGGCCGGTTCCGATGCCTTCCTGACGAACGATCAGGTCAGCCAGTCCTCCAGCCGCTGCGCGAACGGCACCACCGCCTTCGATATCCCGGTTTACATCTCCCCAATCGCCATCGTGTACAACCTTGACGACGAGGGCCTCAACGGTTCCGACAAGCACGTGCAGCTGAGCGCCGACACGATCGCCAAGATCTTCAACGGCGAGATCACCAACTGGAACGACGACGCCATCAAGGCCGAGAACCCCGACATTGACCTGCCGGACCTCGCCATCACGCCGGTGTACCGCTCCGATAAGTCCGGCACCACCAAGAACTTCCAGAACTACCTGAGCCAGGCCGCTCCCGATTCTTGGACCTATGATCCGGGCGAGAACTGGCCCGCCGCCGCCGGCCAGGGCGCCCAGGGCACCTCCGGCGTCATCCAGACCGTGAAGGCCGCCGAAGGCACCATCGGCTACGCCGATGCCTCGCAGGCCGGTGACCTCGGCACCGTCGCGGTCAAGGTCGGCGACGAGTACGTGCCGTACTCGGCCGAAGCCGCCGCCAAGGTCATCGATGCCTCCCCGGAGGATGACAGCGCCACGGGCGACAACCGCGTCGTCATCAAGATCAACCACGCCACGACCGAGGCCGGTGCCTACCCGGTGGTTCTCGTGAGCTACGACGTGGCCTGCCCGGCCTATGACAGCGCCGAGGACGCCACCTTCGTCAAGCAATGGCTGACCTACGTGGTCAGCGAGGACGGCCAGGAGACAGCTGCCGAGAACGCCGGCTCCGCCCCGATGTCCGACGCGCTGCGCGAGAAGGTCATGAAGTCCATCGACGCCATCCAGACCAACTGATCGCACCGCGGGTGCGGTTCGCACATGTCTACAACTGAAAAGTCCATATCGATCCATAAAGAAGGAGAAAGCGGTGTCAAGCCATACCGCGAAAACTGCTTCGCAGCCGCCTGCGCCGCGACGCCACTCCCACACCGGTGACAAGGTGTTCAGGGGCGTCGCGACATTCGCGGGCGTGCTGATCCTCGCAGTGCTCGCTGCCGTCGCAGTCTTCCTCCTTGTTGAGGCATCCCCGGTTTTCACGGGCGATTCCAGCAAGGTCACTGCAACAATCGAATCGTTTACAGGTGGCCAGGCACATAACTTCTGGCAGTACGTCGCGCCGCTGATCTTCGGCACCGTTCTCGTCGCAGCGCTGGCCCTCGTGCTCGCGTTCTTCGTCGCGATCGGCATCTCGCTGTTCATCTCCCAGTACGCGCCGAAGAAACTCGCCACGGTCCTGAACTACGTCATCGACCTTCTCGCGGCCATCCCCTCCGTCGTCTACGGCCTGTGGGGTGGCCTCGTGCTCGTGCCGCATATGTACGGCTTCTGGTCCTGGGTCAACAGGTATCTGGGCTGGATTCCGCTGTTCGGAGGCGATGACAACGGCAACATCGCGAATCCTCCGCGAACCATCGCCACCGTCTCGCTCGTGCTCGCGGTCATGATCCTGCCGATCATCACCTCCATGAGCCGCGACGTGTTCATGCGCGCCCCGAGGCTTCAGAAGGAGGCCGCGCTCGCGCTCGGCGCCACCAAGTGGGAGGCCATCAAGCTCGCCGTGCTGCCCTTCGGCCGCTCCGGCGTCGTGTCCGCCTCGATGCTCGGCCTCGGCCGCGCCCTGGGCGAGACGATGGCCGTGCTCATGATTCTCTCGCCGGGCCGTACGTTCTCCTGGCACCTGCTGCTCGCCAGCCGCCAGCAGACGATCGCAGCCAACATCGCCGCGCAGTTCGCGGAATCCGATTCACTCGGCGTCTCCGTGCTCATCGCTTCCGGCCTCGTGCTGTTCGTCATCACGTTCATCGTGAACTACGTCGCCCGCAAGATCACCGACAAGGAGGTGAAGTAATGGCACAGAACACGACTTCCGCAACCGCATCCCAGGCCTCCGGCCCGTCCAAGGGCTCCGACGCCTCGCGCGGTCCCGTGCCGGATTTCGAGAAGCTCGCCCCGAAGCGTTCCTATCTCAACAGACGCAAGCGCAAGGACATGTTCATGCGCGTGCTCATCGTGCTCGCCTTCGTCGTGGCGCTTATCCCGCTGATCTCCGTCCTGTGGACGGTTATCTCGAACGGTGTGATGCGTCTGGACGGCTACTTCCTGTCGCATAACATGAAGGGCATCGTCGGCGGTTCGCCGGCACCCGGCACCACCGACGAGTACGGCGGCATCCTGCACGCCATGATCGGTACGCTCGAGATGACGCTTCTCGCGATGCTCATCTCGGTGCCGATCGGCATCTTCACGGCCATCTACCTCGTGGAGTACTCCTCGAAGGGCCGCCTCTACCACGCCATCTCGTTCTTCGTCGACATCATGAGCGGCGTTCCGTCCATCGTCGCCGGCCTGTTCTCGTTCTCACTGTTCACGATCATCATGGGCAAGGGAACCTATAACGGCCTCGTCGGCGCCGTGGCCCTCTCGGTGCTCATGATTCCGACCGTCGTGCGAAGCAGCGAGGAGATGCTCAAAATCGTCCCGCAGGATCTGCGCGAGGCCTCGTACGCCCTGGGCGTCACGAAGTCCCGCACGATCACCAAGATCGTGCTGCGCACTGCCCTGTCGGGCATCATCTCCGGCGTTCTCCTCGCCATCGCGCGAGTCATCGGCGAAACCGCCCCGCTGCTGATTGCGGCCGGCACCATCGCCAGCACGAACATGAACCCCTTCGGCGGACGCATGATGTCGCTTCCGGTGTACATCTACAATGAGTACCAGCAGGGCTCCGCCACCTGCCCCGTCAATGCCGTCAACTGCGTGACCGGCATCCGTATGGAGCGCGCGTGGGCCGCATCCCTGGTCCTCATCATCATCGTGTTCATCCTCAACGTCATCGGCCGCCTCGTCGCCAAGCTTTTCGCGGTGGATACCAGCGACAAGTGACGACCCGCGCCGCGGCTCCGGACGCTTCCGGAAGCATCCAAGGCATAGAAGCATCCAAGGCATAACAGAAAGAACTAACAAGGAAAAGACATGGGACAGCGAATCGATGTCAAGCACCTGAATGTCTACTACGGCAAGTTCCACGCCGTGGAGGACATCAACATGGTGATTCCCGCCAACAAGGTCACGGCCTTCATCGGCCCGTCCGGCTGCGGCAAGTCCACGGTCCTGCGCACGCTCAACCGCATGCATGAGATCACCCCCGGCGCGTACTGCACCGGCGAGGTGTTGCTCGAGGGCAAGAACCTCTACGCCAAGGACACGGACCCCGTCGAGGTGCGCCGCAACGTCGGCATGGTGTTTCAGCGCGCCAATCCGTTCCCGACGATGTCCATCCGCGAGAACGTTCTCGCGGGCGTGACCCTCAACAACAGGAAGATCTCCAAGTCCGACGCGGACGACCTGGTGGAATGGGCCCTGCGCGGCGCCAACCTCTGGGAGGAGGTCAAGGACCGTCTCGACAACCCGGGCATCGGCCTGTCCGGCGGCCAGCAGCAGCGTCTGTGCATCGCCCGCGCCGTGGCCGTGCATCCGCAGGTGCTCCTCATGGACGAGCCCTGCTCCGCCCTCGACCCGATCTCGACGCTCGCCGTGGAGGATCTGATCAACGAGCTCAAGCATGACTACACGATTGTGATCGTGACCCACAACATGCAGCAGGCCGCTCGTTGCTCGGACTACACCGGCTTCTTCAACATCCAGGGCATCGGCAAGCCCGGCCATCTGGTCGAGCTCGACGAGACCAACACCATCTTCCAGCATCCGAAGAACGAAGAGACCGAGAACTACATCTCCGGCCGCTTCGGCTGATACCGATACCGCATGGTATCGATGCGGGCGCGGGGCGCGGGGTTGGCGGGGGAGGTGCGGGTGGCGATCGGATTCCTTGGCGAGAAGGTGACGGGTTGCTTCGTGGCGAGGATTATTCACCACGAGGGTGGTTTTCCCTTGGTTGGGTTGTTCTACGGCCGTCGGTGGCGCTTGGTGGTGAGGTTTCTTCGCCATGAGGGGTGTTTTTGGGTGTTGGTGGTGGTTTTCTTCGGCGAATGGCCGTTGGTGGTGAGGATTTTTCGCCATGAGTCACGATTTTTCCCGTGTGGTGGGTTTCGGCTTCTTTTGTGGCGCTTGGTGGTGAGGTTTCTTCGCCATGAAGCCGCCATCTCATCCGACGGCAATCCTCCTCACGCGCCGGGGCCGTTCGGTGTGAGTGTTCGCTCACACTGAAGGGGGTTGACCCCGGTAAGGGGTGGGTTTTGAGGAGTCGGGGCCGTTGAGTGTGAGCGTTTGCTCGCACTCAACGACATTTTTGCGCAGTCGCTTCGCGAAGGCCAGGGCGCGACCCGGCCAGCGGTACGAAAAGAGGGAATCGGCCGAAGGCCGATTCCCTCTGAGCGGAGAAATCGTATTGTCAGCGCCCAGCGCTAACCCGCACCAGCGCACCCAGGCGTCCAGGCACCCGGCGTGCGCCCGCGGAATCAGTAGCTGTGGTGCACCTGCCAGTACTGGTATGCGTTGGTGATGCCGCCGTAGCGCTGGTTGCAGTAGCCGACGAACCACTTGATCTGCGTCTGGTAGTTCGTGGCCCAGTCCGCGCCGGCGGAGGCCATCTTGCTGCCGGGCAGCGCCTGCGGCAGGCCGTACGCGCCGGAGGAGGCATTGGTCGCGTCCACGCGCCAGCCGGATTCGTGCGAGATGATGAACACGAGCGCGGTGAAGTCGTCCTCGGTGTAACCGGAGGAGAGCAGGTAATCGTGCGCCCACGTCTGCATGTCGCTGGCCGGGGTCGTGACGCCGAGCGAGCTGCTGCTGCTCGACGAACCCGTCGAACCGGACGTGCCCGTCGTCGAGGACGAGCTGCCGGAGGTGGACGAGCTGGTGGAACCGGTGCCGACGAGAACCACGCGGTCCTGCGGCGCCGTCTTCACATACGAGCTCAGCGTGTTCTTCGACGTCACCGTGTCGCCGGATTTCTGCACGAGGCTCACGGTTTCCATAACGCCCTTGGTGCCCTCGGATTCCACCTTCGTCGTGCCGGCCGGCAGCGAGGCGTCTTCCTTGGTCACGGTGTTGAAGTCAATGTCGGAATCCTCGGTCACCACATCGGAGTTCGCGCTGGTGATCGTGATCGTGGTGGTCTCGTCCACGGCGGAATCGAGGCTCGGGGAGACGGTGTCGCCCTTGCCGAGCGTGATGTTGCCCGCCTCGAGCACGGATTTCACATCGGTGAACGCCGTGTCGGAGGTCACGATCTTGGTCTGTCCGTCGATGACGACGGTTGCGAACACCGTGGCGTCCGTCGCGCCGTTCTCGTGGCGCGCAATCGCCTCGCGCACATTGTCACGGGACGCAGCGCCGGTGATGTCATTCACCGAGTATGCATCCACGGTCGCGTTGGCGAGCTGCACCGTGTGAAGCTGCGCAGGGCCGGCCGACGCGCCCATGGCGAGAATCGTGGCGACCGTCAGCGCTGACACGCCCGCGATCTTCCACTGCCTGGCGCTGAGCCTGCGGTACAACGGCTGTTTGGGAAGCCTATGGCTTGTTGACATGTACGAATCTCCTGTCCTCGGCGGACGGTGCTGTCCGCCAGGTGTGACTGCCGCGTCTATCCCTATAGTCTTGAGTCTGCGGTTCTTTCTGTGCGGAATTTTAGAAACGATGGCGGACTTTGGCAAAATCCGCCTCGGAGTTTCTGCAAAAATTCGGTGACGATTCCTGAGGGCGCCGCGCTTCGGCGGCTGCAGGAAACACGATGGCTCCGCGCGGAAAGGCGCACAATGGCGCCGTCGTTGCGAGGGCCCGAAGCTTGCGTCGGGGGATGGATGGCCATCGCCGGCGCATGGAAAAGGCGTGCGGTGAAAACCGCACGCCCTGGTGCCGGTCTGGCGGCATCGGCCCGTCGTTATCGGGCGGGTGTCGCCGACCCGTCGTCGTTACGCCTCGGTGCCGTTACGCCTCGGTGCCGTCTGTGGAATCGGCGTCGTCATCGGAGATCTCGAGGGCGACGGCCTGGGAGATGAGGTCCTCGAGCTGCGCGGAGTCGAGCGCGCCGGCGCCGCTGTACACGATGCGCTGCTTCTTGAATACGATCAGCGTCGGCACGGCGCTGATCTGCGCCTGTGCGGCGATTTCCTGCTGCTGGTCGACGTCCACCTTGCCGAAGTAGGCCTCCGGGTGCTTTTCGGAGGCCTCTTCGAAAACAGGTCCGAAGGCACGGCACGGCGGGCACCAGGTGGCCCAGAAGTCGAGGAGGACGATGTCGTTGGACGTGACGACCTCGTCAAGGTTCTGCGCGGTGATCTCATGGGTGGCCATTGTTGCTCCTATTCGTTGGCATTCGCCATTCGTTTCCTCAACTATTCCAGAACGGACCCGAAAAGTCCATGCCTCGGCCGATTACGCTCACAGCGCGACGGCAAGGGGAGAGGGAAAGGAGAAAGAAGCGGCCCCGCCCGTCATCCGCCCCGCTCCCGCCCACCGCAGCCGTGAATATCCTGCGCAGGGACGCGGCGCTGTGGACTCGATACATGAAAATACGGATAATGGTGGCATGGCAGTTCTTAATGATGAGGTCCCGGAGGACGATGATTTCGACGCCAACCGCAAACGCGGCGAGTTCGACCACATCACCCCCGACGACGTGGTGAACGGCTCGGGCAATCCGCCGGGCTGGCTGAACGATTCCGAACTCTCCCGCGTGCGCGGCGAGATTCCCATGCCATATGTGGTCGTGGTGCCGGTGCACACCGATCAGGACGGCAGGGTGGCGCAGGTGGGTACGCTTCTCGCCGTGTCGGACGACGGCTCGATCGCCCGCACCGTGGTGGCCGGTCGCGTGCGTTTCCACGAGACCATCCGCGACGCGATCCGCCGCAGCGTGGCGCATGACCTGGGCGACCTCGCCTTGCCCCTTATCCCGACGAGCGTGACGCCGTTCATGGTGGCGGAGTTCTTCCCGACGCCCGGCGCCTCGGAATACTACGACTCGCGCCAGCATGCCATCGCGCTGTGCTATGTGGTGCCGATGGCGGGCGACTGCACGCCGCAGGACGAGACCCTCGACATCGAGTGGAGCGACCCGCAGGTGGCCATGGGGCCCGATTTCTGCGAGCAGGTTCCCAACGGCTGCGGCCGCATCATCCGCGCCGGCCTTATGTGGGCGGGCGTCGTCTGACGCCACGATGGCGCGTCATTGAGCGCGCGTCATTGAGCGCGCCATCACCCGGTGCGCGCCATCACCCGCTGCGCCGTCATATTTCAGTGCCGCCGCACGCACCGTTCCATCGGCCGTGTGGCGGCACTCTCCATGCATCTGGGTAGAGTGGAAAATCGGATGGGCCGGCCATGCGCCGCGCCGTCACATGTCTCGCAGTAAGGAGGAGACGGAGGATGCGTATCGCAACGACGTCGTACAGGGACGGCACGGGTGTTCCGGTCGTTCTGCTCCATGCGTTCCCGATCGACCATCGTGTCTGGGACAATTGCGCGCGCTCGCTGATCGAACAGGCCGACGGGCAGGGCTTCGAACCCTTCCCGGTCTATGCACCCGACATGCCCGGAGCGGGGGAGAGCCCCGTCCCGTCGCCCGAAGACACCGGCGCTGTGGATACCGACGGCGCCTACGGCGAAGCCATGGACCGCATGGCCGAGGCCATCGTGGACCAGGTGCTGCGCGCCAACGGCCATGAACGCGCCATGTTTGTCGGCATCTCCATGGGCGCCTACCTGGCGCTCGCCATCCACCGCCTCCATCCGGACGCCGTCGCCGGTCTCGTCATCGTGGATTCGAAAGCCGCGAACGATGGCCCCGCCGCGCGCGCCGACCGCATCCGCATCGCCCGCGAATGCATCGAGGGCCACACCGTCGGCCCCGTCATGCATTTCGCGCAGCCGCATGACGGCGACTCCGACTTCAAGAAATCCGATCTTTTCATCTCCACCTTCACCCGTTGGATCAACGAGCAGACCCCCGCGGGCGTGGCTTGGCGCGAGCTCATGGCCGCCGGCCGCCGCGACGAATCCGACCAGCTGCCCGCCCTGCGCGTGCCCGCCGGCCTCATCTCCGGCGACCGCGACCCCTCCAGCAACCCCGACGCCATGCGCGCGCTCGTCGCGCCGATGGAGAACACGCATGTGGACTTCACGGTGATCGAGGATTCCGGGCATTTCAGCTCCTTCGAGAAGCCGCGCGAGGTCGCGGCCGCGCTGCTGACCACCTACCGCCGCGTCTGCGACGAGCAGCTGCGCCTGCATCCGCAGGGCGCGGATGTGCGGGAGGCCGCCGCGCCGTTCGCCAATGGCGCCGCGAAGGCGGCAGGCCCTGACGATGGCGCTTCCGACGATGGCGCGAACGATTCCGCCGCCGCGAAGGCCGCCGCATCATCACCCGCGCTCGGACTCACCGAAGGCCTGCGCATCATCTCGCCGATCGCGATGATGCAACCGCTGCGCTACCTGCCGCTGGCGCAGGACGTGCTCGACGACCGCACCTATGACCGCGGCAAGCCCGGGTTCATGGACGACATCATGCATGACCCCGATACCAGCGTCTTCCTCGTCTCCCACGGCCTCGTGGCCGTGCCGCGCGGCGCCCGCCTCCACCCGCGCCTGGCCCTGCTGCCCGCCGAATACGTGCGCGACGCCGTGGCCGATGCCTCCGGCGCGCTCGCGATGTTCATGGGAACGCATACCGTGGCCGGCCGCACGAAGAACTACGTGGCCGTCGACGTGTCCCGCGTGATGGACACGGTTCCGGACGCCGCGCAGGTAAGCGCCGACAACGATTTCGGCGAGACGGCGGATACCGGTTCCTCGGCCGCCGACCTCCTGTTCGCCGAACGCGCGAGCAGCCGCTTCGACTGGTGCGACCTGCGCGATTTCGCCCCGAACACGACGGCTCTTGACGCCGGCCTGGCCACCCGCGCCATCAGCCTGGCCTCGTGGCATGCCTCGCAGCGCTTCTGCCCGTGCTGCGCGAGCCCTGTGGAAACCGTGGACGCCGGCTGGGCTCAGCGGTGCACGAACGAAGCCGACCGCAACCGCATGCTGTTTCCGCGCATCGAGCCGGCCGTCATCGCCATGATTGTGGACGCGCATGACCGCATCCTCCTGCAGCACAACGCCACGTTCCCCGGTACGCTGTACTCGGTGTGCGCGGGCTTCGTGGAGGCCGGCGAAAGCCTCGAGCACGCGGTGCGTCGCGAATGCCTCGAGGAAACCGGCGTCGAGGTGGGCGAGCTGCGCTATCTCGGCTCCCAGGTGTGGCCGTTCCCCGCGTCGCTGATGGCGGGCTTCGTGGCGCAGGCCACGACGGACGACGTGCATATCGACGATATCGAGGTGTCGGATGCGCGCTGGATGAGCCGCGACGACCTGACGCGCGCGTTGGCCAATGACGAGGTGACGCTGCCGGGCAAGGCGGCGATCGCGCGATACATGATTTCCCAGTGGTACGGCAAGGAGCTGTGATGAGCGACGACGAGAACAACGAGTACACCGGTCGGTTCGAGGCCGGTTCCGCCGACTCGGCACAGGTTCCGCCGTCGGTTCCCGCGATGCCGCCGGTGCCGTCCGTTTCCGATGCGCCGGTTCCACCGGTTCCGCCGCTTGTTCCCGACACGCCTGATGTCTCCGGCGTGTCCTTCGATGCCGCCGGTTCCTATAGGGCCGGTTCCCACGATGCCGCGTTCGCCGGGGCGGCGGACCCGGCGGTGACGGATGCACAGACGACAAACGCACGGGCGACGGACGCAGGCACCTTCAGCCCCTCCGGATTCGATTTCGCCGTTCCGTCGACAACCGATACGGCGGCCGCACCGGCCGTTCCGTCGCCGGCCTGGGACGATGCCCTGCCTCCGGCGCCTCCTGCGCCGGGCGAATCGGCCCCGTCATCCGTCGCCATCACGCCCGGCACGGTGCCTGTGACGCCGACGTCCGCGCCGGCGCCGCCGCTTGTTCCGGAGCATCGCACGGCCCCGGTCGTGCGCGGCGAGGACACCGAGGCCACGGCCGCCTTCGACCCGTTCGCCTTCGATGACGAGGCCTCGTTCGCCGCTTCGCAGCCGGCACCCGAGCCTCCTGTGCCCGACGCGCCGGTCGCTTCCGGCGTGTCGCCGGCGTCCGGCGCCCCTGTGCCTCCCGCGGCCCCTGTGCCTCCCGCGGTTCCCGTGGCTTCCGACGCTCCCGACGCTTTCGCCACGCAGGCCTTCGACCCGCTGTCTTTCGAGGGCGGCCCGGCCGAAACGCAGGCCTATGAAGCGCAGGGCTTCGCGGACAGCGAGCCCGCCGCCTTCGAAACAGCCGCCTTCGAGCCCGCGCCCGGTGAACCCATGCCCGGCGAATCCACAGACGACGCGTCTTTCGAACCGACGCCCGAGACCTCCGTCGCCGACGGCCTGTCCGACCTCGCCGACACCGACGCGCATCAGCCGGTCGACGGCGGCCATGCCGACGACCTCGATGCCATGATGTCCGGCGATGACGTGCATGACGGCGAATCCTCCGACTCCGGTTCCGGCTCCACGGCCGCCCATATGAGCACGGCGCGTCTTGTAGGCCTGATCCTGGCCATCGTGGCCGTCGTTTTCCTCGGCACCGTGCTGTTCCTGCACTTCCATTACAGCGACCGCGTGGCCCCTGGCGTGACGCTCGGCAGCTCCGACATGGGCGGCATGACCGCATCCGAGGCGCGCCAGCGCGTCGAAACCATCGCGGGCCAGACCTCCGTTTCCGTCACCGCCGGCGACACCACCACCGTCGCCACGCTCAGCGACCTCGGCGTGGACGTCAACGTGGACCAGACCGTCACCGACCTTCTCAACGCGAAGCCCAGCAACTCCTTCGCAGGCTTCTTCACGCGCATCAGTCCGTTCTCGCACCAGAGCGTCTCGCTGAACGCCACCATCGATGACAGCACGATGGTGGCCTATCTCTCCGATGCCATGGTGGACGAGGAACAGCGCATGGAGAACGCGACCGTCACCTATAACAAGGACCTTTCGCGCTTCGTCACCACGGAAAGCCACGACGGTCGCACCGTAAGCCTCGACCCCGTCACGAACGCCGTCAATGCCGCGCTGGCCAAGCCCGGCACCGTGCAGACGGCCACCTCGAGCATCGTGGACGGCAAGGCGAGCATCACCACGAAAACCGCCACCGATGCCTGCAGTGATGCGAACGCGCGCCTGACCAACCCCATCGTGCTGAAAACCGACGGCGACACGAGCTACACGATTCCCTCGAGCACCGTCGCATCGTGGATGAAACTCACCTCCGACCTCGACAAAGGCACGATCACGATCGATTACGATTCGACCGCGATCACCGATTTCGCCACGAACTCGCTCGCCGACAAGCTCAACCGCACGGCCAGCGACGAAATCGTGGTGGAATCCGCCGACGGCACGCGCCTCGGCGTGCTCCAGAGCGGCAAGAAAGGCGTGACCGTCGGCGACACGAGCTCCGTGGGAGGCAAGATCGTGGACCTGCTCGATGCCGGCAAGGGCGGCGACCTCACGGTGCCCGCCGCCATCAGCGATTTCACCACGCAGGAGCAGAAGCGCGACTTCACCAAGGCGAACGGCGACATGTGGGTGTCGATCGACCTGGGCGCGCAGACGCTCACCGTCTCGAACGGCTCGACGCAGCTCAAGCAGATGAATATCTCCTCCGGCGTCATCGGCCAGACCACCGCGACAGGCAGCTTCTTCGTGTGGGACCACCAGCAGTCCGGCGCCATCGTGGGTGAGGAGACGAGCGGCACGCCGCAGTGGGAGACCTTCTTCAACGGCGACGTGGCCATCATCGGCGCGGATTGGGCGAGCGACGCCATCAAGCAGGGTCAGCCGTCGTCGCACGGATGCGTCTACATGAGCGTGGACGACGCCAAGTGGCTGTATGACAACGTGCAGAACGACGTGTACGTCAAGGTGACCGGCGGCACGCCGACGGCGCCGACGCGCCCGGACGAGTCCGACAAAGACAAAGACAAGGACAAGGACAACGCCGACGCGAATTCGACGGATTCGCAGCAGACCGACTCCTCGAACCCGTCGTCGAGCGAAAGCCCCAGCTCGAGCGCCAGCCCGAGCTCCGGCGAGAGCTCCTCCGCCAGCCCCAGCTCGAGCTCCAGCCCGAGCGCATCGGAAGGGCAGTAACCGGGAGCGATACCGGCAGGAAGCCGACCGAACTCCGGCCGGATTCGACAGGCGCGCGCGGAGCGAAATCCGTGCGCGCCCTTGTGTTTTTCGGTACTCTGGGAGCATGACTGAAAACACGAACGCAGCCACCGATACCACTTTCCCCGGGAACTCCGTCCCCGACGACCGCCGCTACTCGCGCGACCACGCGTGGGTGCGCACCAACCCCGACGGCACCGCGACCGTCGGCATCACCGCCTACGCCGCCGACCAACTCGGCAAACTCGTGTTCATCGACATGCCGTCTCCCGGCGACACGCTCGAGGCCGGTGCAGAATCCTTCGACATCGAATCCGGCAAATCCATCTCGCCCTTCGTCAGCCCGGTCGGCGGCACGGTGGAGGAGACGAACGGTGCGGTGTACGATGACCCGACCATCATCAACTCCGATGCCTACGACGCCGGTTGGATCCTCACGCTGCGCGCAGACGGCGCCGGCCTCGACGAGGCGCCCGGCCTGATGGATGCCGCCGCCTACGCCGAGTACCTTTCCACCCTCGCCTGACTACGCGAGTGTAGGGCTACGCGTAGGCTTGTGTGCAGACACGTCGCATAGGCATTGGGATGGAAGCGCGGCGACGGGCGCGGCATAGCGGTAGGAAAGAGGAGCACATGGCACGGCGCAGCAAGCATTTCGGTGTGCCCGAGGAACCGGCATGGGCGCAAAATGACGACGATGACGCCATCGTGACACCGGACGATGGCGCGGCAGGCACCGATGGTGCGACGGACGATGGCGCCGCGGCGCACGATTCCACCGGCCGCAGCTCTTCCGCCACCGACACGCGCAGCGGCAGAGGACTGCGGCGCTTCGCCGGGTCGCGCCGGGCGCGTCGCCGTCAGCGCGCCAGGCGCCGCGACGCCGCCGATATCGTGCACGAGCTGCCCGACGGGCCGATTCTCGCCAGCCGCGCGGAAACCGCCGTCGATAACGTCAGCCGCGAGGAGCGCCCCGAGAACAAGCCGCCTGTCGTGCGCGCGGTGCGCCGCGCCGTCACCAGCGGCTTCGGCATGTGGACGCGCATCTCCGCCCGCGAGGCGCGCCGCATGAACTGGATTCCGCGCGTCGAACCGTATATCGGCTACGGCACCACCGACTTCTCGCGCCTGATCTGCCGCACCACCTACGCCCCGCAGGGCCAGGATTCCCGCCCCGCGCGTCCGGGCATCCGACAGGCCTTCATGGTGCCCGCCGGTCGCGTGCGCGTCACCGTCAGCATCGACAACGTGCCGGTGCTCACCATGCAGGTCGGCTCCACGCAGGTTTTCGACCCGCGTGACGAATCGCGTGAACGCAGCGGCCAGAGCATTTTCTCCGACTCCCAGGGCTATCTCGACCTTCTGATCGAGCGCCGCCTCGAGCCGGGCGTGCACGACGTGGAGTACTCGGTGGCGAACCGCCGCCCCGTGCACACGCAGCTTGTCATCATCCCGTCCGAAACCCCGCTCGGCATCATCTCCGACGTGGATGACACGATCATGGTCACCGACGTGCCGCGCCTGTGGAGCGCCATCTTCAACATGCTGTTCCGCGACCCCAATCGCCGCCGCGCCGTCGAGGGCATGCCTGCGTTCTACCAGCGCATCCGCCGCACGCTGCCCGACGCCCCGTTCTTCTACCTGTCCACCTCGCCGTGGAACGTCGAAAGCAGCATCCGCCACCTGATCCGTGCGAACGGATACCCGCAGGGTCCGCTGCTTCTGCGCGACTTCGACCCGCGCCCGAAAACCTTCATACCCAGCGGCGTGCAGCACAAACTCGAGTTCGCAGAGCAGCTCATGAGCGATTTCCCGAATATGCGCTTCATCCTTCTGGGCGACGACGGCCAGTCCGACCCCACCACCTACGCGCAGATCGCGCAGCGGTATCCGGGACGCGTGGCGGCAATCGGCATCCGGCAGGTCACGTCGCGGGTCACGGTGCCCCGGCGGGTGCCTGACATCGACGTGCCCGTGTTCTACGGACCGACCGGTTCCAATCTCATGTCCACGATGCTTCCGTATATCGAACGCCTCGCTAAGGAAAGCGCCAAGGAGAGAGCCAGGGACGGCGCTGCGGGAAGCGCCGCGGCATAGCGCGGCGTGTGTCCCGCCGTTCGGGTGGAATATCGGAAGAAGCACGGGTCGAAGGAGACACGGGCCGAAGGAAGCACGGGCCGCGCGACACGCGGCAGAAAGGCGGTATGCCATGGTCGACGATGGCACGATGGACGGCGCTGCGAAGGAAGCCGCCGCCAATGTGGTCGGGGGTGCACGAGACGCCGGGGCCGCACAGGCCGCACAGGCCGCACAGGGTGCACAGGGTGCACAGGGTGCACAGGGTGCCAGGGGCGCCAACGACACCGAAGGCGCCCGACTGGACTGCCTCACGGCCGCAGGATACCCGCCGGCCCGGCGCATCGTGCATCGGCGCGAGGCGCACGGCGACGTCTTCACCGACCCCTACGAGTGGATGCGCGAGAAAACCTCGCCCGACGTCACATCCTACGTGGCCGCGCAGAACGCGCTGTTCGGCGAGCGCATGAAACCGCACGCCGCCTTCGCCGCCACGCTGCTCGACGAGCTGCGCGGCCGCGTGCATGAAACCGACATGTCGGTTCCCGTGCGCATCCACGGCTATTGGTATTTCGGCCGCACGCACAAGGGCCAGGAATACGGCGTGACCTGCCGCACGCCAGTGCTCGACGCGCAGGACTGGAACCCGCCCACCGTCGACCCGGAGTCCCCTCTGCCGGGCGAGGAAATCGTCTTCGACTCGAACAAGGAGGCCGAGGGCCACGATTTCTTCCGCCTCGGCGTCATGGACCTCAGCCGCGACGGGCGCTGGCTCCTGTACGGAACCGACACCCACGGCGACGAGCGTTACGACCTGCGCATCCGAGACCTGAGCACCGGCCGCGACCTGCCGGAGCATATCGACCAGGTGGCCGCCGGCGGACTCATCACGCCCGACGGCAAGTGGGTTTTCTATACGAAGGTCGACGATGCCTGGCGCCCCTACTCCGTGTGGCGGCACCGCGTCGGCACGCCGGCCTCCGAGGACCGCGAGGCGTGGCACGAGGACGACGAGCGCTTCTGGGTGGGCGTGGGAATGTCGTTCGACGAAACGCGCCTTGTGATCGAGACGGATTCCAAAACAACCACCGAGGTGCTCCTGCTGCCGGCAAGCGACCCGACCGGCGAGTTCAAACCGTTCATTCCGCGCACCGAAGGCGTGGAATACGATGTGAGTTTCGCCTCCTTCGAAGGTGCGGGCGAGGACGGCTCCGACATTCCGATCGCCCTCGTGATCCATAACGTCACGAATCCGAATTTCGAAATCGACGTGATCGACCTGCGCTCGCACAAGCCGCCGTACACGCTGGGCGAGGGGCAGGTGGTGGCTGTCGGAAGCGCCGCCGGATGCGAGAAGTCCTCGCCCGATCAGCGCGCCCTGCCGGCCGACACGCCTTGCGACGACCCGCGCAACCCCGCCATCCTGCAAGGCCTGCGCGGTCTGCGCGTCGACGGCATCGCGGCGTACCGCGACTACGTGGCGCTCGACTACCGTGCCTCGAGCCTGACCCATATCGCCATCATGCCCAAGGCGGAGGCGGCGCGCGCCTTCCTCGAGGGCCGTCCGTGGCCGTTCCGCGAGATCACCGCGAACCGCCCCGACCTGCTCGTCTCCATCGGCTTCTCGGGCAATTCGTCGTACGAGGCGCCCACGGCGCGCTACTCGTTCAACAGCTTCACGCAGCCCACGGAGCTGCGCCAGCTCAATATGCGCACGGGCGAGGACACGCTTCTGCGTCGCCGCGACGTGCCGCATTACGATGCCTCCGCGTACCGCGAACGCCGCCTGTGGGTGCGCGTGCGCGACGGCGTGCGAGTGCCGGTTTCGCTGGTGTGGAAGGCCGGGCTCGTGCCCGCGCTCGACGCGGCGGGCGGCCTGGGCCTCGTCGATACGGTGATCGACGCGCCCGATGTGGCGTCGATGATTGCGGCGAACCGCGCCGCGCGCGATGGCGCTCGCGACGGGAATGCCGGCGCAGCCGATGCCGCTGTCGACGCAGCTGCCGATGCCGCCGCGCGCTCCGCCGACGCATGGCTCTCCCAAGACCACCTGGACGCCGCGCCCCTGTTCATCACCGGCTACGGCGCCTACGGCATCAGCTCCGACCCGGGCTTCTCCGTGTCACGCCCCAGCATGCTCGACCGCGGCGTGGTGTATGCGCTGGCGCATGTGCGCGGAGGTGGCGAGATGGGACGCGCCTGGTATGAGCAGGGGCGCCGCACGAACAAGGCCAACACCTTCACCGACTTCATCGACGTCACGGCGGCGCTCCAGGCACAGGGCTGGGTGGCGCGCTCGCGCACCGTGGCCTGCGGCGGTTCCGCCGGCGGCCTGCTCATGGGCGCGATCGCGACGATGGCGCCATACCTGTACGCCGGCATCGAGGCGGACGTGCCCTTTGTCGATGCGCTGACATCCATGCTCGACCCCGACCTTCCGCTGACCGTGACGGAGTGGGACGAGTGGGGCGACCCGCTGCACGACCGGCGCGTGTATGAGTACATGAAATCGTATTCCCCTTACGAGAACACGATGGACGCGGCCGCGCGCGACGCGGCGTACGGAACGTCGCATATGCCGCATATCTTCATCACCACCTCCATGAACGACACGCGCGTGCTGTACGTGGAGCCGCTTAAATGGCTCGCCCGCCTGCAGGAGGCCGGGGCGGGCGCCGACGCCATCGCGCGCATCGAGATCGACGCGGGCCACGGCGGTGGCAGCGGCCGCTACCACCAGTGGCAGGAAGTCAGCGAAGAGAACGCGTGGACGCTTGTCACGATGGGACTGACGCAGTAGTCCGAGCGGCGGTGGTGCCTGCACCGGACGCGGCGTTCACAGTGTGGACGCTGTGTCCGGCAGGCGATACTCACCGCCGGCGCCCATTGTGCGCCGCCTAAGCTCGGAGCCATGGCAGAAAAGAAGACATACAACATCGCCGTCATCCCCGGCGATGGCATTGGCAAGGAAATCACTCCCGAGGCCCAGGCCGTTCTTGAGAAGGCCACCGAGGGCGTCGCTGAATTCAACTACACGGATTTCGATCTCGGAGCCGAGCGCTACCTGTCTGACGGCACGATTCTGCCGGACGAGGACCTCGAGCTCATCAAGAAGCAGGACGCCATCCTCCTCGGCGCCGTGGGCGACCCACGCGTCAAGGCCGGCATTCTCGAGCGCGGCCTGCTGCTCAAGCTCCGCTTCGCCCTCGACCAGTACATCAATCTGCGCCCGTCCAAGCTCTACAAGGGCGTCACCTCCCCGCTCGCCAACCCCGGCGACATCGACTTCGTGGTCGTGCGCGAAGGCACCGAGGGCCTGTACTGCGGTGCGGGCGGCGCCGTGCGTCGCAACACTCCGAACGAGGTGGCCACCGAGGTCTCCATCAACACGTGGTTCGGCGCCGAGCGCGTGGCCCGCTACGCCTTCCAACTCGCCATGAAGCGCAAGAAGCACGTGACGCTTGTGCACAAGAAGAACGTTCTGACGAACGCCGGCGACATGTGGCAGCGCGTCGTCGACAAGGTGGCGCAGGAGTTCCCGGAGGTCGAGCACGATTACCTCCATGTGGACGCCGCCACGATCTTCATCGTGACCGATCCGAGCCGTTTCGACGTCATCCTCACCGACAACCTCTTCGGCGACATCCTCACCGACGAGGCCGGCGCCGTGGTGGGTGGCGTGGGCTACTCCGCGTCCGGCAACATCAATGCGTCGAAAGAGTATCCGTCGATGTTCGAGCCGATCCACGGCTCTGCGCCGGATATCGCCGGCAAGGGCATCGCGAACCCGACGGCCGCCATCCTTTCCACCGCCATGCTGCTGCGTCACCTCGGCTTCGACGAGCAGGCGGAGCGCATCGACGCCGCCGTGCAGGCCGACATTCTCGAGAAGGGGTCGACCCAGCGCACCACGCATGAGGTGGGTCAGGACATCCTGGCGCGCCTGTAAGCGCCCTGAAGCCGCCTGATACTGCGGGTAGCGCTGTGCCGCCCCGCGAACCAGACGGCCGTTTGACTTGCATCGGAGCGCGACACGCGTGAGAAACGAGGCGTGTCGCGGCCGGCGCGTAAGACGCCACGCCATCCGGCGCCGACCTGGGAAGCCTCGTCGGATGGCGGCGGCGACGGGACCCGTTGGAATTCCGCGTTGGAATTCCGCGGGTCCCGTTTTTTATCCGCCGTTGATTCCCGTGCGCGCAGCTCTGGATTCTGCGTTCTGTGTCTGTGGTGTGGTCACGCGACACGCGTGAGAAACGAGGCGTGTCGTGCTACCGTGTGTGCATGGCTGGGCCCCGTGCGCCGGTATGGTGCGCAGACGGCACACGTGACGGGTGCGGTGGCGCGGCATTCGTGGAAGCGGCAATCGGAGGAGGATCGGATGCGTCAGACGCGAGGCGAGTACAAGACGCCGGGCGGCAAGCTCGTAGGCGTCACGATTATGTGGGGTGACCACACACATGCCGGGGAAACGCAGCATGCCGAGGGCGCGCAGGTGGACGGCGATTTCTTCGCGTCCGTCGATGAGCTGACGATTCCCCTGCTCAAGGCGGCCGGCATGACGATTGCGCAGTGCGTGGGGGAGGGGCGAGCGACGGTTGACGATATCGCCGCCGCCCTGCACCGTCTGTTCTCGGTGCATGCGCCGGACGCCCTTCCCGTGGGAATCGACGCGCGGGCGATCGCCATCGCCGCCGCCCGGGCTGTGGGAGAGACGGATGCCAAAGGCGCCGCCACATCACAACATGTCGCCGCACCGCAGCATGTCGTCGCGCCACAACACGGCGGCATCGTGGATGACGCACCTGTTGCGCTTTCCGAGGCCTGGAATCGTTGCGACTGGGGTGTTATGCGCGACCCCGAACCCTTCGACCCCGCGATGCAGATGGCGTTTGACGAGGCCATCGCGCGCAGCGTGGCGTGTGGCCGCACCGCACCCTTGCTGCGTCTGTGGGAATGGGGCGCGCCGGCCGTCGTCATCGGCGCCTTCCAATCGCTGAGCCATGAGGTGGACCCGGATGCCGCGCGCAGCCTGGGCTTCACCGTCGTGCGCCGCTGCACGGGAGGAGGCGCCATGTTCGTGCGCCCCGAACACACCGTGACGTTCTCACTGTACGTGCCTCTCGCCTTCGTGGACGGGCTGACGCCCCGCGAAGCCTACCGACGGTGCAACGAGTGGGTGGTCGTCGCCTTGCGGCAGCTGGGGCTTGACGTGCGCTTCGACGCCTTCAACGACCTCGCCTCCCCGCGGGGCAAAATCGGCGGGTCGGCCGCGCGTCGGTTCCCCGCCCCGCGCGTCGAGGCTGGCGCAGGCGCGGCAGATGCCGGTGCCGGTGCCGGCGCTGCCGCGGATGCCGGTCCCGGCTGCCTGCTGCACCATGTCACGATGGCCTACGATATCGATGCCGACGCGATGGTGAGCGTCCTGCGCGTTTCGTCGGAGAAAATGCGTGACAAAGCCGTGAAATCCGCCTCTCGCCGCGTCGATCCGCTGTGTCGGCAGCTCGACGGGCTCGCCGACTCCAAGGCGCCTCGTACACGCGGCGCCATCGTGGATTATCTCGGGCGGTTCGCGCTCGCCACGCTGCCCGGGGCGCATGAGGCTACAATCGGAGAAGACGTGATGGCTGACGCGCGCGCCCTGCGCGACGCTAAGTATGCCACGCAGCGGTGGACGTCGCGCATCGCGTAATCGTATTCCGCGCGCCCGCGCATTCCACGGCATCGGAGCCGCAACGCTCCCGTCGAAAGGAGAGGCCATGACCTATACAACCGAGTCGCCCGCCAAGGACGCCATCAACAGGGCCAGCACCGGGCTGTTCACCTTCGGCTACCAGAAGATCGCCAAGAAGGCCTTCTTCGCCATGAAGCCCGACTACGCGCACGCCGCCATGATCGATTTCTGCCGCCAGGCCGCCCGCGTGCGCCCGCTCATGTGGATGCTGCGCGAGATGCTTGACTACACCGATTCCATCCTCGAATCAACCGTGATGGGCGTGCCGTTCCTCAACCCCTTCGGCCTGACCGCTGGGCTTGACAAGGACTGCGACCTGCCCGTGGTGCTCGACGCCGCCGGATTCGGCTTCGAAACCATCGGCAGCACCACGAGCCGCCCTTGCGCGGGCAATCCGCGCCCCTGGTTCCACCGCCTCCCGCAGTACCGGAGCATAGTCGTGCACGCGGGGCTTGCGAACGACGGCTCCGAGAAGGTGATCCGCCGCGCCGAGAAGGCGTGGACGCAGTGCGAGACAATGCGCGTCTCCGTGTCGCTTGCGCGCACGAACGACCGGCTGTGCGGCGACCTTGACGAAGGTATCGAGGACTACTGCACATCCATGCGCCGCGCCGTGGGGCGCACCGACATGATCGAGATCAACGTCTCGTGCCCGAACACGATGGCCGGCGAACCGTTCACCGACGATCCGGCCAACCTCGACCTGCTCTTCGACGCGCTCGACGAGATCGACCGCTCGCAGCCCGTGCTCGTCAAGCTGCCGCTGAACAAGAGCTGGAAGGAGATGAGCGCGCTTCTCGACGTGCTCGCCGCGCATGACGTGCAGGCGGTGTCGCTGAGCAACCTGCAGAAGGACCGTACCGGGCTCGACGTGCCCGAGTCCTGGAAGGGCGGACTGTCCGGCGGACCGTGCCGCGACGAGAACGACAGGCTTATCGCGCAGGTGTACAAGGAATACGGCGATCGCTTCATCATCGCCGGCATCGGCGGCGTGTTCACGCCCGAGGACGCCTACCGCAAGATCCGCAACGGCGCGAGCCTCATTCAGTTCGTGTCGTCGCTGATGTACCTCGGACCCCAGAACATCGCCGTCCTCAAACGCGGCCTGGCCGAGCTCCTGCGCCGCGACGGATTCTCCTCCGTCACGGAAGCCGTGGGCGTGGACGTCGATATGTGACGTCGAGGCGCGCGGGGCGGCGGCGCGGGGCGGCGTTCGGTTCGGCGCGCGATGATGGTGCGGGCGGCGGTATGAGACCGCTCGATGACATGGAGTCCTTCGTGGCGAGGTTTCTTCGCCATGAAGGACCTTTACGTTGGCCTTGCGCTGGATTGTGCCACGATATGCGGTTTGTGGTGAGGTTTCTTCGCCATGAACCACGATTTTTCCTTCGATGGCGGGGTGGAGTCGGGGAATGGCGGTTCATGGCGAGGTTTCTTCGCCATGAAGGACCTTTACGTTGGCCTTGCGCTGGATTGTGCCACGATATGCGGTTTGTGGTGAGGTTTCTTCGCCATGACGATGCCGATTCCGTTGCAAGTGACTTTGTTTTAGTTTGTCGCTTGCATGGTCTCGTTGCCGAGGCCAGCTCCAAGTCCCATGTGGCTTGCGCCACGGCTTGGTTCACGTTTCACAGGGGCGTGCGAGGCATGGGG